>ULJT01035499.1_pt1 | contig 7642 bp, 6 predicted proteins | sample 1950931 | NCBI WGS metagenome assembly ULJT01 (sample SAMEA4835478, study PRJEB28245) | human gut metagenome | biome: gut microbiome; material: fecal sample | place: Denmark | collected 2008 | reverse complement strand
CAGCAAAAAGAGGTTACCCCTAAAGAAATCGCAGAACAAATCAGAGATGCTGTTTCTAATAATATAGGGGCTGTCGGAAAAGAAGATTTTGCCGCAGCGTTTTTAAAAATCAATGATAAAAATGTAAAAGAAGTTATACAGGAATACGAAGCACTTCCCAAAAATGATGAAACGCTTATTAATGCTATATGCTCGGAAATTAAAAGTTCTTCCGAATTAAGAAAAGATGCTGTAATGACAGTTTATGATAATCTTGCAAAACAAACTAAAAATTCTAACCCTCAAAAAAGACAGGAATTTAAAGCTGAGCTTGAAAAAGAATTTGGTAAACCATGGTACAAAGGTATGGTTGATACTGAAAATATGGATGCAATGATTTCAGAGATGATTGAAAACAACTCATCAAAATCTAATAAAAATAACGGTTCGTCATCTATTTCTGCTGAAATTTTAGAAAGTACAAATGGCGGAAACAGTAAAGATATTACATCAAATACCTTAACTACAATAAAAGGCTCTGACGGAAATTATGCAACGGCAGGTCAGCTTAGAAAATGGGCGATAAATAGTGCTAAAAAAGATAAAGGTTTTAGTAAGGTAGATAATCCTTATATTGTAAGACCGCTGCCAAATTATAATACCGAAACCAAAAAGATCGAAGCAGTGACAGAGCTTCAACTGCCAACAGGCAGAGGAAATTTGGATAAAAAAGTCGTTATATTAAACTCTGGTCATGGAGGCTATCAGCAAAGCAACGGCAGTTTTGATCCCGGAACTGTTCTATCAGTTAAGAATGCCGAAGGTAAAGAAATGCCTATTGAAGAATGGCGTGTTGCAAAAAGCTTTGTTGACAAGTTATCCGATGATTTAAGAAGCAGGGGAGCTACAGTTATTTTTGTTTCGGGAGCTGTAAGAAACGGAGGTATGGCAAAACAGCAGTATCTTGAAAACATGCTTGCAGGCAAAAAAGGTGCTGATGATGTGCGTGAAGTTATTAAAGACAGCAATAAATCAGATATGCTGTTTCTATCGGTTCACGTGGAATCCGTAAAAGAAAATCCCAACGATAAAAAGTGTACCGTAAGATATACAAAAGGTATTGATAAAAAACTTTCGGATAATATCAATAAACATTTGAAAAAAGGCTTCCCGCAGCTTACCCCGAAAGTTGAACAAGACAATTTATATGTAAATAATGCAACAAAAGGTATTTCATCATCGCTTCTGGAAATAGGTAATATTGCAAATGAAGATATTACTAATTCACTGTTATCAGCTTATGACCAGAAGAAATATATGAAATGTGTTGCGGATGCAATAGAAGAAACTTTAGTTAATTAAGGTAAAAATGTCAGAATTTGATTTATGGAAACTGTTGAGCTTTTTCAAATCAACAGCTCCGGAAAATACAACTAAATCTTTATCCGGCGAAAAGCCAAAAAATGATAATCCGGTATACACCGTAAAAAAAGGAGATACCTTATTTTCTGTTGCAAAAGCAAACGGAGTATCCGTTGAAGATTTAAAAAAAGCAAACGGTTTAAAAGATAATACATTATCATTAGGGCAGAAGCTCAGAATACCTGCAAAGTCAAATGCAGCAATTTTTCCTGCCGCAAAAAAGAACGCAAATAACGGTATCCAAATGTATAGAGAGATTTCCGATGAAGAAATCACAAAAGAAAATACAAGAAATAAATTTGTTAAAATAATTAAAAATCCTGATTACGTAATTAAAGAGGGAGATACGGCAGGAACTGTTGCTAAAAAGTTTAATGTTTCTACAGAAGCTCTTCTTGCCTTAAACGCTATTGATGAAAAGAAACTAAAAATAGGTCAAACAATTAAGATACCTGAAAGACGTGAAGCTAAAAATGTAAAAAGCATTGAAGATGCTGCAAAAGCCACGGGGTTCAGTCTTGATTATTTGAAATCTCTTGAAAAAATGGAAGAAAAACATAATAAAATTTATACAGATAAAAATGGCGTAAAAACCATAGGCATAGGTCATGCACTTGATGCCGGAGAAACAGGGAAGTATTCTGGCAAAACACTTACCGATACTCAAATCTACACTATGCTGGCACAGGATATTCTGGATAGAGAACAAAATATCAGAGCCATTATAGGCGATGATGCATACAAAAAAATGCCTCAGGCTATGAAAGATTCCGTAATGGACTTTGTTTTTAACAGAGGCGAAACCGTGTTTGAAAATCATCCGGGGTTTGTAAGTGCACTGAAAAGCGGTGATTATTCCTCTGCAATTGCAAAAATGAATGTTGACTACTCTGTGATGAAATTTAAGAGTTCAAGCGAATTGCAAAAATATATCAACCAGTTTGATGACAAAAGAATGTTTGTCGTAGAAAAAGACGGTAAAACACTCAAAAAGTTTTTGAGCGGTCTTGATAAACGCAGACTGTTTGAAATCTCGCACGCAAGCAATATTTATAAAGGAAAAATTCCTGATGAAATTATAAACTCTGCACAAAAAGTTTATCAAAGAGGTTTATATTTTATGTCTATCGAAACAGCCAACGGTTTAATTAAAAAAGAGGCTTATCCGAATATAAAAGCAGAATACAATCAGGAAGCTTCAAAAATGCTTAACGGTAAACTTAAATTGAAACAATAATTTCACCAACTTTTTCATTGTGAAGTGTATTTATGTCATGAGAAATTTCAATGTCAGCCCAATGCAGGTTTTTCATTACCTGTAAAACTGTCAGTTCCCTTGCATACATATCACAGTCTGCAATTTTTACGATAAATGCTTCTTCGCTTAAGGTGTTAACAACAATGCAAAGCCCTCCTGCTCCGACCTTTGCAGCGATACCGTTTGAATTTGTAATAATTTTGGTGTCTGTTCTGTCCTCTCCGCCTATAATATACGGGTGGTTTAAAAAAGCGTTCTTAATTTTTTCATACTCAGGATTACAAAATAAATTCAAGTATCCGTGAAGCATATTTTTTAAAGGCATTGAAAAGATAGGAACTCCGCATCCGTCTTTGGTTATCGGGTAATCTTTTGTCACATGGCAAAGTTCATTTATTTTAGCTTTAATTGCCTGCTGAAGCGGGTGGTTCAGATCATCATAGGATGCTAAATCCCAGTTTTTCATTTTGCACAATCCGAGCATCATAATATGTTTGCCGGAACAGTTATTCTGGAAAATGTTCTCATGTGTTCCTTCCAAAAGCATTTTGTTTTGCTCGGTTTTAGAAAGCGGTTTGTGAAATCCGCATTTCAAATAGCTTTCATCAAGTCCGATTTTTTTTAACAAGCCGACTGCTGTTTTAACATGGATTTCTTCACCGGCATGAGAAGCACAGCACAATGCGATTTCTTCTTCTGTCATATCATAATACTTATCCATGCCGTAATCTGTTAAAAGAGCTGCCTGCAAAGGTTTAGCGCAGGAGCGCAGATAAAACGGATAATTTTTATCATCACCGATATAATCAAACGCACGATTTTTATCAGCAAGAACAATAAACCCGTAATGTTCACGTTCTACAAGTCCGTCACGTTTAAATTCTACTAACAAAGCAGGTTCTGTGTTATTGCTGACCATTTCGTTTTACCAACTCCAAAAGCTGAATCATTTTACGTTTTAATTTAAGATTTTCATCTTTTAAAGCTGCGATTTCTTCTTCAAATTTTTGATTATCGTTAGCATAAGTTGTTTCAGGTTTTGGAACTGTATTGTAATCAAGAATAAAACGTTTTTTAGCTTCTTCTTTCAGCAGTAACAAAGCTGTTAAATCTTCTTCTTTAATAAATCCTAATGTAACAAGTATTTCACCGAATTTTGCAGGCTGTCCCTGTTCGTTAGCGCTTCTGTGTGCCAGAATTGCCTGTTGCAGCTGGTCAACGGTAAGTGCGCCTTTTTGTTTGAAATACTCACCTACTCTGAATTTCCCTGCAATATATCCTGCCATAGCATGAATTTCTTTAGAATCCGGAACTTTAATAAAGTTTTGTTCAAGGCACAGTTCGTAATATTTAGCAACTTCTTCCATAGAAAGGAATGTATTTACTGAAATCTCAAGCATGCTGTATTCATTAGCGCATCCTTGAAGAAAGTTATAAATATTATTATCAAGCCCGCATTTGCGTTCCATAAGTTCTGTTTTTCCCTTGAAGGTAAGGGTTGGAACAAATGTTGAAAGAATATCATCAGGGTGATTTCTTAAAAAGTTTTCACAGGATTTTTCTCTCATTTCCTGAGCTAATTTAAGATATATAACCTGTCTGACCCAGAAAGGTACAGTCAATACTTTGTCTAAAAACAAGTCAAATATGTTCTTTTTCAAATCAACCTCTCGCAAATAACTCTATAAATCAAGTATATCATGAAATCTTTATTTATTCAAGGTTAAAATATTATAATAGACTTTTTATTACCGGAAAGGGGGATTTAATATACCTGCTTTATGCTATTGATTTATGAAAATTAAAATTGTATTATAAGTTTATAATAGGAGAATTATGTATGAACGAAGATATGAAAAAAAAGGTTGGGATAGCTGTTTTATCGGTCATAGGTCTTTTGACAACCATAAAACTGGCAGTTATTTATTACAATGCGAACTTTAACCCGTATGCACTTGCGAGTTTTTGTTCGGTAAATGATTTTATTGATTGTGACGGTATTGCAAAGACTACCGAGTCACAATTCTTTGGAATTCCTCTTGCTTACTGGGGAATGTTTTTATATGCATTTATGATTTTTATGCTCTTTGTAAACAAATTAAAGAATGTAAAATTTTTAAAGTTTTTGGAAGTTTTTAAAAATCCGCTGGATTATATCGCATCATTAGGCTTAATTTCATTCATTATATCAATGATACTTTTATGTTTAAGTTTATTTGAAATTAAAAAATTATGTGTACTTTGTGCGTTTACATATATCTTAAATCTTTTAATAGGCTGTATTGCAACAGATTTCAAAAACGGCGGTTTTATAAAATCTGTTAAACAAAGTTTTTCAGACTTTTTAGATGCTGTTAAAATTAAAAAATATTTAATTGCTTTTGTTATTGTAATGCTGGCAGCTGCAAGCTTTTTAACCTATACTGCAACAAGTTATATTTTTGCTCCGCAGGTAAAAAGACAGCTTCAATTTAAAGAATTTGTAAAAGCAAAACATAATAAATATGCGGTAAAAGGTAATGTTCTTGGTAATAAAGATGCAAAGATTATAGTCTACACATATTCAGATTATCAGTGCCCGATATGTTTTGCCCACAACATAATGATGCATAAACTTGCCAAAGAAGTTAAAGGTATTAAAGTTGTTCACAGAAATCTGCCTCTTGATACGGATTGTAATAAGTATTTACAAGGTCCCTTCCATCAAGGCTCTTGTATTGATGCGAAATATGCAATTGCTGCCGAAAAACAGGGAAAATTCTGGGATATGAATGATATATTGTTCCAATACAAACCTCAAACCGAACAAGCAATTTTAGACCTTGTAAAAGATAAGGGATTTGATATGGAAAAACTTCAGGAAGATGCAAACAGTCCTGAAACGTCCGCAAAAATTCGAAAAGAAATTGACGATGCTTATGCAAAAGGTATAAACGGTACACCTACAACTATGATTAATAACGATGCATATGTAGGAATTAAACCTTACAAAGAATATGTTGAATGGGTTGAAAAAGCAGGTGCAGAAGAAAGATAAGATAATACTTCACAGCTGTTGTGCAATATGTTCCGGATATCCTATATCTTTATTACAAGATATGGGATATCAGGTTATTGTGTATTTTTACAATCCAAATATTTTTCCTCCGGAGGAATATCAGAAAAGACTTGAGGCAGAAAAAACTCTTTGTACTCGCTTTGATGTTGAATTAATTGAGGGAGAGTACAATCCTCAAGAATTTTATGCGGCAGCAAAGGGATTGGAAAATGAACCGGAAAAAGGGAAAAGATGCGATAAGTGCTTTGAACTTCGTTTAAGAAAAACAGCAGAATTTGCAGCAAAAACAGGGATTAATAAATTTACAACCTCAATTGTAATCAGTCCGCATAAAAACTATACAAAATTAACGGGAATAGGTGAAAAAATTGCGCAGGAATTTGGACTTGAGTATATTGCAGTTGATTTTAAAAAGAAAGACGGATTTTTAAAAACAAATAAAATTTCCAAAGAATTGGAGCTATACAGGCAGAATTACTGTGGATGCGAGTTTTCAATCAGAAAATATTAATATCATATATTTACACTATGACTATTTTAAAAAATGTTATATAATTAAGTAAAGAGCTTGATTTATATCGAAAAATCATTAAGAATGAGAAAAAGGACGTACGTGATGAATAAGAAAATTTTTGTTACATTATCTGCACTATTAGCATTAAGCACATTATGTGTAAATGCTGCACCGCCTCAAAAATTAGAAAAATTGAACCAGCCGAGAAAAATTGAATACAATCCTGACGGTTCTATGAAACTTCAAAAAGATGATCAAACAACTCCGTCTTCATCTTTAGATAAGATAACGGTTTACTATCCGAATGCCAATATAAACAGTGCAATTTCAAAATACAAAAACGGAAATTATTCAGGCTGTTTGCAAGAGTTGTTTTCATTAACTAAAAAAGATCCTTCAAATGCCGTTGCATATTACTATATGGCTCTGGCTTATACTCATGTTGATATGCAGCAGGATGCAATTGATGCTTATGAAAAAGTTATTGCATTAAGTCCTAACAGCTACCTTGTAGATTATGCTGTTAAAGGCCGTGACTGCTTGACAGGAGGTCCTGCTTGCCAGCCTGTTGAAGATACTGGTGCTGAAGAAGATGATTTGGACAGATTTATTAAAGCTCCATACGGAAACGGTTTGTCACCTGAATTAAATCAGGAAGTAAAACAAAAAGAATTGATTAATATTAAAGAAACAATCAATAAAAAAGATACTCTTGAGATGAAAGACATCGAAAAGATTAAGAATTTCGACAGTAAATCAAACAGCAAATCTTCCGTTGATGAAACCGATAAAATTGCTCAAGTAAGTGATGAGGAAATTTTAAATGCAGTAAAAACATTAAAAGCTGCCGGATTAAATTTAACTGTTCAGCCGGAAGGTTATGCAGGAATGATGCAGTATCAGGATCCTCAGATGCTTGAAATGAGTATGCTTTTAGGTACAAATAACAATAATAATAACAGTATGATGAATATGCTTCCTATGATGATGAGTCAGATGCAAAAAGGGCAAAACATTGATCCACGTGTAATGCAGGCGATGATGATGAATTCTATGATGCCTGATTTCAGCTTTGGTTCAAATAACGACAAATACTAATTTATGGTTATCAATTATAAAACAGCTAAAGAAAATTTGTTGGTTTCTCTAAACAAAGAGAGCCAACAATTTTTTGTTAAAAACGGCTGTATTTTGGAAAATGCATACTGGGAACTTCTTTCAGATAACATTGAAAAAGCCAAAAATTTGTTTGATGCAATAAAGAATAACGATATCAGAGCACACTGGGGACACTTTATGATTTCCTTAATTGAGGGAAATATTAAAGAATATCCTTCATATTTTGAACTCAGAAATTTTCTTGAGATTGATTTAAATATTCTTATTCATTATTACAAAGGCGATTATGTTG
>ULJT01022366.1_pt1 | contig 7815 bp, 8 predicted proteins | sample 1950931 | NCBI WGS metagenome assembly ULJT01 (sample SAMEA4835478, study PRJEB28245) | human gut metagenome | biome: gut microbiome; material: fecal sample | place: Denmark | collected 2008 | reverse complement strand
CCACCGGCACGGCCGGTGGTTATGATTACGTTTTATGGTGCGCTTCAGAATATTCTGTTGCCGGCAGGATTTCCTGCCATGTTCCATATGATAGCACTAGAACAAACGTTTGTCAATGGCTCTTCGCGGAAATTTTTTCTCTTACTGCTGCCGTTTCAAATCGAATCGATTCTATCCGTAATTTGTTTATTATTTTTGCATTGGATTTTCCAGCGTTGGAAAATCCAATTTCGGAAAAAAATGAACTGCTGTATTCAGCCATCCTCCCATTCGTCCCATGCCTCATCCTCATCTTCAAACCAATCCGGATTATCCTCGTAGAGATCTTCCGGGTTGTCATATTCGTCACGCAGACCGTTCGAGCCGTGGTTCATGCCGCCGGTTTGGTTTTGAGATGGGGTGCTTGGTTTGTACTCCGGCTGATGATAGATTGTTCCTTTTAAAGCCATGCCGCTCCAGTATTCCAGATTTCGCTGCTCCGCAGTCAGAACCTCCTCGTTTTCTGTGGTTGCCACAAATACCGGATAGAGATAGTCGCCAACGCGGATCTGCCATACAAACGTATACCCTTGCCGTGCAGCGCGTTCGTGAAGTAGTAGATGCACTTCCGGAGGAAGACGCGGCGCTGCTTCGTGCGTTATATCTGCAAACGCCGCCGCTGACCCTGCGTGCCTACAGCGAGAAAACAGGAATCCCGGTGATGACGCTGCATTACAGAAAAGAAAAGCTGCTTCGGCTTTTGAAGCAGCAAATCTGAGTCAGGTGCTCTGAGCCCCAGCCGCCAGCAGCATCCGCTCCAGCTCCCTCGCGGCGACGCTCAGGGGCTGCCCCTTCCGTTTCACGATGCACACGGCACGCAGCGGGAGGGGCTCTTGCAGTTCGATGCGGCGCACATTATCAGACGGACGAATGAACGCCTCCGGCACGATGCCGACGCCAAGCCCCGCTTCTGCCATTGGGATGATCTGGTCAGCCGTGGCGGCTTCGATGGCGGGTTGAAAAGCAACGCCCTGCGCGGTGAAAACAGAGACGTAGAACGCATGGGAGGTCGTGCCCGCGCCGAGCGTGATGAGTGGATACGCTTCCAGCTCGGAAAGCGCGACGCTTCGTCCAAGCAAACCGGAAAAGGCCGGCGCACAGATCGGAACCTCCCGAATTTCTTTGACGATCGTCTGCGTGAGAGACGGCGAGAGCGTAACCGGCGTTGTGATGACCGCAAAATCTGCCGTCGTCTCGTGCAGCGCCGCGACGGCCTGCGGCGTGGAGTGGTTGCTGATGCGAAGATGCACGCCGGGATACTTTTCCTGATACCTTTTAAGTACCGGCAGGAGTAAACACCGAAGCGCACCCTCGCTTGCTGCCAGAAACACGTTTCCGCGCTCGAGCGTCCGACTCTGCGTCACGGCGGCTTCGCCCGCTTCAATTTCCGTACAGGCGATCTTTATGTGCCGGTACAGCCCCTCGCCCTCCGGGGTCAAAATCATGCCCCGATTCGTGCGCGAAAAGAGTGGACAGCCGATCTCCGCCTCTAAGTTCCGAATCGCGCGTGTTAAGTTTGGCTGGCTGTTCTGCAGCGCCTCCGCCGCCTTCGTCAGATTGCCGCACCTGGCGACGTGATAGAAAATCCGGTAATACTCGTAGCTGATATACATGGCACCCTCCGTGCATTCGTTTCTCTTCTGCCATTCTATTTTGATATATCGGAAATGTCAAATATAGATTTTACATATTTCATTTTTCTGCTACGATAGGGGCGGTCAAGAGAAAAAATGTAAGACAGGAGCGAAAAAAGATGGAACGGACGATCATCTGCATCAGCCGCCAGTATGGCAGCGGCGGCCGGGAAATTGGCGAAGCAGTCGCAAAAAAGCTGGGGATTCCCTGCTACGATAAATGCCTCATTCAAAAAGCCGCGCAGGAAGCGGGGCTTTCCGAAACCGCCGTCGCGGAATACGACGAAAAGGGCGAGGATTTTGGCATTGCCGTCTCGGGCAATCCCTTTGCGGACACCGCCGCGCTGGGCGAGGCGTTTTACTCGGAAGAAGCGCGGGTCTTTGAAGCCGAGCGCCGCGCGATTTTAGAGCTTGCAGAAAAGGGTGACTGCGTCATCATTGGCCGGTGTGCCTCCGCCATTCTGCGGGCCGCAGGCTACCGTCCGCTTTCCGTTTTCATCTATGCGGATAGCGCCGACCGGGCAAAGCGCATTGCAGCGCGTAATAATTTGGATGAAAAACGCGCTCTTCATAAGGCGCAGAAGGTCGACCGGATGCGCAAGCACCACTTTGATTTTTACGCGGACACACTCTGGGGCGAACCGGAAAGCTACGATCTGATGCTCTCGTCGAGCGAATACGGCGTAAGCGGCGCGGCAAGCGTTATTGCATCCGCGAAGGAGGCGATGCAACATGAATAAGGATCTGACGACAGGCAAGCCCGAGAAGGTCCTCTGGCAGTTCTGCCTGCCGCTCTTTGGCAGCATCATTTTCCAGCAGCTCTATAACATCGCGGACAGCTTTGTGGCCGGCAAATTCATCAGCGACAACGCCCTTGCTGCCGTCGGCAACAGCTACGAAATTACGCTCATTTTCATCGCCTTTGCCTTCGGCTGCAACATCGCGTGTTCGGTTCTGGCGGCGCTGTTTTTCGGCGCGAAGCAGTATAATGACCTCAAGACGACAGTCTACACGGCGCTCATTTCCAGCTGCGTGATCTGCGCGATGTTGATGCTCGTGGGCACGCTCTGCTGCGACAGTTTGCTTCGGCTCATCAAAACGCCGGAAGAGGTCTTCGCGGACTCGAAATTATACCTCGACATTTACATTTACGGTCTGCCGTTCGTGTTCCTGTATAATGTCGCGACCGGCATTTTCTCAGCGCTGGGCGACTCCAAAACGCCGTTTATCTTTCTTGCCTGCTCGTCCACGTCTAATATCGCGGTCGATATTCTGTTTGTTACGGCGTTCAACATGGGCGTTGCCGGTGTTGCCTGGGCGACGTTTTTGTGCCAGGGAATCAGCTGCGTGCTGGCGCTTGTGGTCGTCTTCCGCCGCTTTGCGAAAATCCCGACGGAAGGAAAAGTAAAGATCTTCTCGTGGAACCATTTTGGGCGGTTCGCGGTCATCGCCATTCCGAGCATCTTGCAGCAGAGCTTTATTTCCGTCGGCAACATCATCATCCAGAGCGTCATCAACAGCTTCGGCGCGGCCGTCATGGCAGGCTACTCTGCGGCGGTGAAGCTCAACAACATGGTTATCACGTCCCTTACCACGCTCGGCAACGGAATTTCCAACTATACGGCGCAGAACCTCGGGGCCAGCAAATATGATCGCATCAAGTCCGGCTTTCGGGCTGGTATCAAACTCGTCTGGGCGCTGTGCGTGCCGCTGGTGGCGCTCTACGTGTTCGCCGGGCAGCCGCTCGTGCATATCTTCCTCGACAGTCCCACGGGGCAGGCGATGGACACCGGCGTGGAATTTCTGCGCATCATCGCGCCGTTCTACTTCATTGTGTCTGCCAAGCTCGTCTCCGACGGTGTGCTGCGCGGCGCGGGGTTGATGAAAAAATTCATGATCGCCACGTTCACCGACCTGGTTCTTCGCGTGGCGCTGGCGGAGGTGCTTTCCCGCACCGCGCTCGGCACGACCGGCATCTGGATTTCCTGGCCCATCGGCTGGACGATCGCAGCGGCGCTCTCGATCGTGTTCTACGCGACTGTCCGCTGGGAAAAGGTCTATACAGCGGCATAAACCAACAAAACTGCCTGTGAGAGAAGCGTCTCACGGGCAGTTTTTTAAGTTCACTGCGCAGGAGATCAAGATCTCTGACGTAAAATTCGTGCTGTAGGAGATGTTACAGCGGACTATTTCATTTTTTAGATGAAGTTATGCAAAATCCAATATATCGCGCAGAAAAATGATATTAGTAATTGCGTATTTCTATGTTATAATGATAAAAAATGAATATCGGGTAGTTCGCGTAAGCCATGTGCTTGCAGGTGGAATGGGGTGAGAAGCCCCGCGAGTCGGTCACTGTGATGTCTGCTTGGTCAGAATAAGTCAGGTCTTCTGAGAGCTGCCCTGTGCCTTGCCATGACCGGAGCCGAAATATTCAGCACTTATCTAAGTAGATAGGGGCTTTATTTCCGTGCGGCCATATCAGGCAGCACGGTTTTTTGTTTGTAACCGCAGTCGTGTGGGAGCGGCCGCATTTACATAATTCTGAACTGGAAGCCAAGCGTGATGCCCTGCAGGAAGAAATCGCTGTGACGGTAGAACTTACGCAGAATGCGGTAGCAGAGAACGCACGAGTGGCACAAGACCAGGATGATTACAATAAACGCTACAATGCCTTGGTGGAACGCTATGACAGACTGAAAGCGCAATACGATGAAGTCAGCACCGCAATTTCTGACAATAAAGCAAGGTATGAAGCAGATACGTCACTCAGGATTTATGTCCTGGGTGTTTTTGCTATGTGTACAAAGTGCAAATTTCGAGATGAGTAGATTGAAGTGAAAGCAAAGATGTGTTATAATATTATCCGATTAGTGTTATTTTACAAATTTCAGATGAGGTGATACGAATGCTGAAAAATAATATAGAAGTAGATGTAAAAATCAAGTGTATAGAAGCTGGAAAAACACAGGCACAGCTGGGAGAGATGATTGGTTCAACAGGACAATATGTAAATCGTATCATCAAAAAGGGTGATGGCGTTATGAATAAAACTTTTGTAGAGATGCTGGATGCTCTCGGTTATGATATTCAGCTCACATATGTAAAAAAGGAGGAGGCATAATCAATGGGGGATTGACTCCCCCACTGATACAAGCTTGTTTCTCACCACCTATAGCGGTGGGAGTCATCTCCCAGCTGATATATATAGTTAATAAAGAGAGGTGCATATGCTATGCCAGGTATCCTCGTGGTTGAAGATGATGAAAATTTAAATCGTGGAATTACATTTTCACTGAAAAAATCCGGATATGAGGTTTTTTCAGCAGAATCAGTGAAAAAAGCGAAAAGAATTGCAAGTGATCATCATGTGGATGTTGCCATTTGTGATGTGAATCTTCCGGATGGAAACGGATTAGAGCTTGTCAGATGGATGCGGAATTGTCAAAATGTATATATTATCTGTCTTACCGCGTTGGATCAGGAGACAGATCAGGTCATGGGATATGAAGCCGGTGCGGACGATTATATGACGAAACCGTTCAGCCTTTCCGTACTTCTTCTGAAAATCGAGGCTCATTTCCGCCGTAGAAAGAATGAACCCGGAACTCCAAAGATTCATTCAAAGGATATCGTATTTATCCCCGGAGAGATGAGGGCGTTCGTAAAGGAAAGAGAAATAAGCCTTACGAAGAATGAACTGAAAATGCTGTCCTTTTTTCTTCAAAACCCGAAACAGGTTCTTTCAAAACACAAATATTGGAAAATGTGTTTGATCTGGAAGGGGATTTTGTGGATGAAAATACAATCGCTGTCAATATCAGAAGACTCCGTGAGAAAATCGAAGACAATCCGGCTGCACCGGTCTATATAAAGAATATCAGAGGTCTTGGGTATATATGGAATCAAGAGGTAAGTCAGTGACGAAACGACATCGTAAAAAGTGGGTTGATGCATTGTCACTGGTGCTGCCGGTTCTACTCTTTTTTGCGGTATTGAACTGCTTTACCACCTATTTATATTATCAGGATTATCAATGTAAAATGGATATCCTGACAGAAGTTGCGGCGGGCGCAGAGACCACCGGCATGGATGTTGCCGCAGGATGGCTGAAAGGAAACGACCATCAAGCCAATGAACAAGGTAAGCAATTATTAGAGCAATACGGGTACTGGGAAAACAAAGGAACTTCGTTTTATGTGCGCTTCCGGCAGAATATCATGATAACCGGCTGTACAAGTGCAGTGCTATGTCTGTCTTTGCTAACGTTCCTGTTTTACCGGAAGAAAGCTGAGGCGAAAGAAAGTCGGAAACGATTGGAGCAGCTAGAGCAAATCCTGATTGCATTTCGGGAAAATCACTTTGAGGTAGTGCCGGACACAGAAGATCATGTCGGGCAGGAAAGACTGAAATTTCAGCTTGAAGCAATCGGACATCATATCCAGCTGCTGCAAGAGGAAGCCAGAGCGGAGAAGGAAAGCACAAAGGAAATGGTATCCGACATTTCCCATCAGCTGAAAACCCCGGTTGCAGCCTTGGATACCTGCTTTAGCATATTGCTGCGGAACAATCTGAGTGAGACGGAGCAACAGGAATTTCGCATCCGCTGCCGGAGTGCATTGGACGGATTGGAAACATTGTTGCAGTCTCTGCTGGAAATATCCAAACTGGAGACAGGTTTGATTCAGCTTGATCAGAAAACACTTCCCATTATGGATACGATCATCTCCGCAGTAAACCGAACGTATCCAAAGGCAGCGGAGAAAGGGATAGAACTTATTTTCGACTGCGACGAATCACTGGAGCATTGTGCACTCATGCAGGATAAACGTTGGCTTGGAGAAGCAATCATTAACGTTTTGGACAATGCCATCAAATACAGCCCAGAACATTCAAAAATCACGATCCGTCTACAAAAAAGAACCGGCTTTGTGAGAATTGAGATCGAGGATCAGGGAATCGGAATCCCGCAGAGTGAATACCATAAAATATTCCAGCGGTTTTACAGAGGGACTGCGCCGGAAGTCCGCGAAAAGAGCGGAACTGGCATCGGTCTGTATCTGTCCAGACAGATTATTGAGCAGCATGGTGGGACAATCACGGTAGCCTCCGGCAAAGTCAGAAAAGGAAGTACCTTTTTGATTCAGCTGCCGGAGAATGGACTTTCGTAGAGATGATGAGCAGAAGTCTTTCAAATCTGTAAGACTTCTGCTCTCTTTTTGAAAGTGAAATGAAAGGTTCCTTTGATACAATGCTGGTAAATAAGAAAAGGAGGCCATTGGAGTGGGCGTGATATTAGAAACGAATCAGCTTTGCAAATTTTATGGGACGGGGGAAAATCAGGTCAAAGCCGTCAATCATGTGAATATCCAGATTGGGCAGGGAGAATTTGTCGCCATTGTCGGAAAATCCGGCTCCGGAAAAAGTACCCTGCTGCATATGCTGGGCGGGCTGGATACACCAACCAGCGGCAGCGTGATCTTGTCTGACAAGGACCTGTATTCCATGAAGGAGGATCAGCTTGCCGTTTTCCGGAGAAGAAAGATCGGCTTTGTATTTCAGGCATTCAATCTGGTATCCTCCATCAATGTGTGGGAAAATATCGTTCTTCCGTTGGGGCTTGACGGGAAAAAAGTGGATAAAGCTTATGTCAATGATATTATCACCACACTGGGTCTTGAACACCGGATTCATAATCTTCCGAATACCCTCTCCGGAGGACAGCAGCAGCGCGTTGCGATTGCAAGAGCCTTGGTAAACAGACCGGAGATTTTGTTTGCGGACGAGCCAACCGGAAATCTTGATTCCAAGACAAGTGACGAGGTGATCGCGCTGCTGAAAATGAGCGCAAAAAAATATGGACAGACGATTGTAATGATTACCCATGATGACGAAATTGCACAGGTCGCTGACCGTATTTTAGTCATCGAGGATGGACAGGTGGTGGATTTCAATTGAGGACGATCAGCAAAATTGCATTCAGCAACGACAAAAGAAATCGGACAAGAAGTGTCCTCATTATGACGGCGATTTGCCTGACTACCATGCTTCTGGTCATTATCAGTACAATTGGAAATGGACTGATCCTCTTACAGAAGGATCAGGCTGCAAGCTCATACGGAAGCAACTACAGCCTGTTTAT
>ULJT01009513.1_pt1 | contig 7839 bp, 5 predicted proteins | sample 1950931 | NCBI WGS metagenome assembly ULJT01 (sample SAMEA4835478, study PRJEB28245) | human gut metagenome | biome: gut microbiome; material: fecal sample | place: Denmark | collected 2008 | reverse complement strand
TCTTGATGGCGGTCACATCTTCCAGCTCTATGGAACGGCCGATGCGCAAGTTACAGAAGTAACCTTTGGATACCGGATGCTCTACGAACAGTTTTCCTTCCGGAAACAGCTCGCTGACAGCTTTGTAAAGAATGAAGCAGAGGGAACGGACATAGGTGCGCATGCCTGAGGAGTCACGTATGTCGAGAAACTCTACATCCTTATTGTTGTATACACGGAAATTCAGTCCTTCGGAACGGTTGTTGACTTTTGCACTGACTACCTGATAGGGGAAATTTAGATTAAAACCGTAATAAATATCCAAAAGTGAGCTCCCTATAGGGAATTCTTTAGAAATATTATTATTTTTGCAACAAATTTGTAACATGTGTTTCATGATGTCTCGTTTTTAGTGGGTTGACACGTTAAATATAGGACATTATAACACGTGAAGGAATGAAACACCTTAAATAATTAAAGATGGAATATTCTTTTTATGATTTTTTAAAGCTACTCGGCTCATTGGCACTGTTTCTTTACGGAATGAAGATTATGAGTGAGGGGCTTCAAAAATTTGCCGGTGACAGACTGCGGAAAATATTGACCGCAATGACAACCAACAGAGTGACCGGTGTGTTGACGGGCGTGCTGATTACAGCACTTGTACAATCTTCCTCTGCAACCACGGTGATGGTTGTAAGTTTTGTCAATGCGGGGTTGTTAACGCTTTCACAGTCCATAGGTGTCATAATGGGTGCTAATATCGGTACGACTGTTACGGCATGGATTATTTCAGCTTTAGGTTTCAAGGTGGACATTGCCGCCTTTGCTCTTCCTCTTCTTGCTTTCGGCATTCCTCTCCTCTTCTCTCAAAAAAGTAACCGCAAGTCTGTCGGTGAATTTATTTTCGGTTTCTCATTCTTGTTCATGGGGCTTTCCTATTTGAAAAACAATGCTCCTGACTTGAGCCAAAATCCTGATATGCTGTCATTTGTGCAGGACTATACCGACATGGGCTTTATCTCCATACTTCTTTTTGTGGGTATCGGTACGGTGTTGACCATGATTGTGCAGGCATCTGCGGCAACTATGGCCATTACGCTTATTATGTGCGCCAACGGCTGGATTAGTTTCGAATTGGGGGCAGCACTGGTTTTGGGAGAGAATATCGGTACAACCATCACGGCAAACCTTGCGGCGCTGACCGGTAATACGCAGGCAAGGCGGGCTGCTTTGGCCCACTTGGTGTTCAATGTGTTTGGTGTGATATGGGTGTTGTGTCTTTTCACCCCCTTTACCGAGGCTGTGTCATGGTTCGTGGAGAACGTGATGGGCACTAAAGATCCGGCTGTGGCCGTATCCTTCAAGCTTTCGGCATTCCATACTTGCTTCAATATCTGCAACGTGCTGATATTGATATGGTTCGTGAAGTTTATCGAACGTACGGTCTGTGCCATTATTCCAATGAAGGAGCAGGACGAGGAATATCGCTTGCGTTTTATCTCGGGCGGTATGCTTTCTACGGCAGAGCTGTCCATCCTGCAGGCAAGCAAGGAAATACATCTTTTTGCCGAACGTACCCGCCGTATGTTCGGAATGGTGCAGGACTTGCTGCATACGGAGAAGGATGATGATTTCAACAAAGTGTTCAGCCGTGTGGAGAAGTACGAGAATATCAGTGACAGCATGGAGCTGGAGATTGCCAATTATCTGAATCAAGTGTCCGAAGGGCGCCTGAGTTCGGAAAGTAAGTTGCAAATACGTGCCATGCTGCGTGAAGTGACGGAGATAGAGAGCATCGGCGACAGCTGCTATAACCTGGCACGTACCATCAACCGCAAGCGCCAGACCAATCAGGATTTCACCGAGAAGCAGTACGAGCATATCCATTTCATGATGAAGCTGACGGATGATGCCTTGGAGCAGATGATTGTCGTGGTGGAACATCCGGAGCATGCAGGCGCGGATGTGAACAAGTCCTTTAATTTGGAGAACGAAATCAATAATTACCGCAATCAGCTGAAGAACCAGAATATCTTGGATGTGAACAACAAGGAATATGATTACCAGATGGGTGTTTACTATATGGACATCATTGCGGAATGTGAAAAGCTGGGCGACTATGTGGTGAATGTAGTGGAAGCCAGCAGCGATATAAAAGAAAAGAAAGCGTCTTAGGACGCTTTCTCAAATTCTTCTTTGCCTACTCCACACAAGGGGCAAACCCAATCTTCGGGAAGGTCTTCGAAAGATGTTCCCGGTTCTATTCCATTTTCAGGGTCGCCCAATTCAGGGTCATAGACATAATCGCATACAGTGCAAATGTACTTTTCCATAAATTTCTTTTTTTAGGTTTATTCTCCTATAATAACGTTTAAAAGCCCTTTTTGTTCTATTGTTGAACAAAAATAGTTTATTTTTGTTCTCTATTAAAACAACATTTTATGAAAATGACCGACAAGCTGTTCAGGGCGATTATGCGGAATCTGCACGCCTATGTACTGCTGATAAACCGCGACTTCACTGTATTCTACACCAATTACTACGATATTACCGGAGCTGTAAAGCCTGCCGAAACTGGACGGGTGGGAGATATTCTGCGCTGTAACAATGCCTTGTCGGCAGCAGGAGGTTGCGGCACTCACGATTTGTGTGAGCACTGCCCCGTGCGGAATGCCATAGAGAATGCCTTTGTGGTGCGGAAGAACTTCACGGATTTGGCAGCTATTCTGAATCTTAGGGATAGCGAAGGTAGAACTACAGAATGCAATGCTTATGTTTCCGGCGAGTATATGGAGATTGAGGACCGCGACTGCATGGTGATTACCGTGCATGACATTACCCGACTGAAACAAGTGGAAGCTGAATTGAAACTGGCACGTGAGAAGGCAGAGAATGCCGACCGCTCCAAGTCGGTGTTCCTGGCGAATATGAGCCATGAAATCCGTACCCCGCTGAACGCAATTGTCGGATTCTCGGAATTGCTGGCCTCTGCATCGACAGACGAGGAGAAGACACAGTTCCTGGAAATTGTGCAAAGTAACAATGAAATGCTGCAACAGCTGATTGCTGATATTCTGGACCTCTCGAAGATAGAAGCCGGAACATTGGAATTTGTGTTCTCGGATGTGGACATCAACCAGATGATGTTCGATTTGGAACAACAGTTCCGTATGCGGGTGGCCGAGCTGGGTAGTGGAGTGCAGATTGTCCGGGAGGCTTCTGAGAAGGAATATACCATGCATACAGACAGAAACCGGCTTGCACAAGTGGTATCCAATTTTATGACGAATGCCCTGAAGTTCACCCAGGAAGGCAGTATTACCCTCGGATTCAGACCCTATGAGGAAGGTCTCTATTTCTACGTAAAAGACACAGGAACCGGTATTCCCCAGGAAAAGTTGCCATATGTTTTTGAACGTTTCGTCAAGCTGAAGCAGGAAAAGAACGGTACCGGACTGGGACTCTCCATTTGCCAGACCATTGTCCGCAAATTGGGGGGCGAAATAGGCGTGGAATCGGAAGAAGGGACAGGTTCGACTTTCTGGTTCATATTGCCGTGGGAGCCTGCAACCAGACCGAAACTGGTGAGGGAAAAAGAGAATCAATGACAGTCAATTAATCACTAATCATTATATAGGTATTGTTTTCCCGGATTATTATTGTATTTTTGCGTTCCAAAATTAAACCTAAAGACTTGCATGACTGCAATAAAGGATGATTATTATCATGTCGGACTGACCGACGAACAAGTGCGGAAGAGCCGCGACGAACATGGAGTAAATTTATTGACGCCTCCTAAACGGCCTTCCTTATGGAAATTGTATCTGGAGAAGTTTGAGGACCCCGTAGTAAGGGTATTGCTGGTTGCCGCTCTGTTTTCTTTGATTATTTCCATTGTAGAGAATGAATATGCCGAGACTATCGGCATTATAGTAGCCATTCTGCTGGCTACCGGTATCGGTTTCTTCTTTGAGTATGATGCCGGAAAGAAGTTTGACCTGCTGAATGCAGTGAACGAAGAAACTTTGGTGAAAGTAATTCGTAACGGACATGTGCAGGAGATTCCCCGTAAAGATGTAGTGGTGGGTGATATAGTGGTGCTGGAAACCGGTGAGGAGGTTCCGGCGGACGGTGAATTGCTGGAAGCCATTTCCCTGCAAGTGAACGAATCGAATCTGACCGGTGAGCCGGTAGTGACGAAAACTACCGTAGAAGCTGACTTTGACGAAGAGGCTACGTATGCTTCCAACCGCATTTTGCGCGGTACAACGGTGGTGGACGGACATGGCACCATGCGTGTGGAGGCTGTGGGCGATGCTACGGAAATCGGTAAAGTGGCACGTCAAAGTACCGAACAGAATACGGAACCTACTCCGCTGAATATTCAGTTGACCAAATTGGCCAATCTGATTGGAAAGATTGGCTTTTCCGTAGCGGGTCTGGCTTTTCTCATTTTCTTTGTAAAGGATGTGGTACTGGTCTATGACTTTTCTTCATTTCATACCTTCCGTGATTGGCTGCCGGCCTTGCAGGCTACTTTGCAATACTTTATGATGGCGGTTACCCTGATTGTGGTGGCTGTGCCCGAAGGCTTACCGATGAGCGTGACACTCAGTCTGGCGTTGAATATGCGTCGCATGCTCTCCACCAACAACCTGGTGCGCAAGATGCATGCATGCGAGACGATGGGAGCCATTACAGTGATTTGTACCGACAAGACCGGTACATTGACCCAAAATCTGATGCAGGTGCATGAACCCAATTTCTATGGTTTGAAGAATAACGGGCAGCTGGGGAATGATGACCTCAGCAAGCTGGTAATGGAAGGTATCAGTGCTAACTCTACTGCTTTTCTCGAAGAAGAGGTGACTGGCGAGAAGCCGAAAGGGGTGGGTAACCCCACGGAGGTGGCACTGCTGCTTTGGCTGAACAGCCAAGGATGCGACTATCTGGCGCTGCGTGAGAAAGCTACGGTTATCGACCAGCTGACTTTCTCTACGGAAAGGAAATTCATGGCTACCCTGGTGCAATCCCCCCTGATTGGGAAGAAGGTGCTGTATGTGAAGGGAGCTCCCGAGATTGTTTTGGGTAAATGCAAGGATGTCATGTTGGACGGCAAGCGTGTGGATGCGGTGAAATACCGTTCTACAGTGGAGGCTCAGTTGCTCAACTACCAGAATATGGCTATGCGTACACTTGGCTTTGCATTCAAGATTGTGGATGATGCGGAAGCGTCTGATTGTGTGTCATTGGTTGCTGAAAATGACTTGTCGTTCCTCGGTGTGGTTGCCATCAGTGATCCTATCCGTCCGGATGTGCCTGCGGCCGTTGCCAAATGCCAGTCGGCAGGTATCGGCGTGAAGATTGTGACGGGAGATACACCGGGTACAGCTACCGAGATAGCACGTCAGATTGGTCTGTGGAAACCGGAGGATACGGAAAAGAACCGCATTACGGGAGCTGCATTTGCCGAATTGACGGATGAGGAGGCATTGGACCGTGTGATGGACTTGAAGATAATGTCGCGTGCACGCCCCACAGACAAACAGCGTCTGGTGCAACTGTTGCAGCAGAAAGGTGCGGTAGTGGGTGTGACGGGTGACGGCACGAATGATGCTCCTGCGTTGAACCATGCGCAAGTGGGACTTTCGATGGGTACTGGAACCTCCGTTGCCAAGGAGGCCAGCGACATCACGTTGCTGGATGACTCCTTCAACAGTATAGGTACGGCCGTGATGTGGGGACGTTCTCTATATAAGAATATACAGCGTTTCATTGTTTTTCAACTGACTATCAATTTTGTGGCTTTGTTTATCGTTCTCCTGGGTTCACTGGTGGGTACGACGCTTCCTTTGACCGTCACGCAGATGTTGTGGGTGAACCTGATTATGGATACGTTTGCGGCCCTGGCCCTGGCGTCCATTCCACCCAGTGAGAGCGTGATGAAGGAAAAACCGCGTAAGAGTACGGATTTCATTATAACCAAGTCCATGAGGTATTACATTCTGGGAATGGGGTCTGCCTTCCTGGTGTTACTTATGGGAATGCTCTTCTGGTTTAACAGTGAAGAGGGGGGGATGACTACCTATCGGTTGACTGTGTTCTTCACGTTCTTTGTTATGCTTCAGTTCTGGAACTTGTTCAATGCACGTGTGTTCGGCACTTCGGACTCGGCGTTCAAGGGCATTTCCAAATCTTATGGCATGGAGCTGATTATACTTGCCATTTTGGGCGGACAGATACTGATTGTACAGTTTGGTGGAGCTGTATTCCGCACAGTGCCGCTCGATTTTATGACTTGGATGACGATTGTCGTTTCTACTTCGTTTGTTTTGTGGATAGGTGAACTGGTTCGCCTTATCCGACGTTTAACACAGAAATAGTGATGAAAAGAAGAGGAATCAAGAACCTTATTATTGATTTTGGCGGAGTTCTGATTGATTTGGACCGCCAGCGCTGTTTAGAGAATTTCAGAAAGCTGGGATTGCCGGACGTGGAAGTCATGTTGGACCTCTATCACCAGCAGGATTTCTTCCAGAAATATGAAAAAGGGTTGATTACCAGTGCGGAGTTCCGGGAAGTGATTCGTGGAAAGATAGGGAAACCGGTGACTGATGCCCAGATAGATGACGCCTGGAACAGTTTCCTAGTGAGTATTCCTACTTTTAAATTGGATTTACTGTTGGAACTGCGCAAAAAATATGTGGTCTATCTGCTGAGCAACACCAATGAAATCCATTGGCAATGGTCGTGTCTGCACGCGTTTCGCTACAAGGCTTTCCGTGCGGAGGACTTTTTTGAGCATATCTATCTCTCTTATGAGATGAAGATGGCAAAACCGGATGCCGATATATTTCAGAAAGTACTGGATGAGACCGGTATTCTTCCCAACGAGACTCTTTTCATTGACGATTCTGAGGCCAATTGCCGGACAGCGGAGGCGTTGGGTATTTCTACCTATACGCCAAAGGCCCACGAGGATTGGAGACATGCAGTTGTTTTGTGAAACATCGGACATTGGTTCCCGTCCAAGTGTAGCCACTATCGGTTTCTTTGACGGAGTACATCGGGGACACCGCTACCTGATAGAGCAAGTGTGTGCGGTAGCTGCCGGGCGTGGGCTTGCTTCGTCGGTCGTGACTTTTCCGGTACATCCGCGTAAAGTGATGCAGGCCGATTATCATCCGAAGTTATTGACCACTTGTGATGAGAAAGTTTCCCTGCTTGCCAAGACTGGGGTGGATTATTGCATGATGCTTGATTTTACTCCTGAAATAGCCCGGCTTTCGGCACGGGAATTCATGTCCATACTGAAGGATCGCTATCAGATACAAGCTTTGGTAGTGGGGTACGACCATCGTTTCGGGCATAACCGCAGCGAGGGTTTTGAAGACTATGTGCACTATGGTCGCGAATTGGGTATGGAGGTGCTTCTTGCGCGCGCGTATTCTTATAGTAAGGAGACATCGGTAACGGAGGTTACTGTCAGCTCCTCGGCTATTCGCGGTCTGTTGCTGGAGGGAAACGTTTCGGAAGCTGCCGAGTATCTGGGATATGATTTCTTTTTGGACGGTACGGTTGTCGGTGGCTATCAGGTGGGGCGTAAGATAGGTTTCCCTACGGCTAATCTCCGTGTTTCCGATCCTGACAAGCTGATTCCCTGCGATGGTGTGTATGCCGTCCGTGTCTGTGTTGAAGGCAAGGAGTACGGCGGTATGCTAAGCATTGGCTACCGGCCTACGTTGGAGAACGGACCCGATCGCAGTATTGAGGTCCATATATTCCGGTTTGATGCTGATATTTATCAGCAGCCGATGCGTCTTTCCTTTGTGCGCCGCACCCGTCCTGAACTGAAAT
>ULJT01038479.1_pt1 | contig 7865 bp, 6 predicted proteins | sample 1950931 | NCBI WGS metagenome assembly ULJT01 (sample SAMEA4835478, study PRJEB28245) | human gut metagenome | biome: gut microbiome; material: fecal sample | place: Denmark | collected 2008 | reverse complement strand
ATTCCTGCTGGGTTCATTTATGCATTTTAACTAAAACAGGCTTAATTGCTCGGAATTATCTTTTTCTTCATAAACTTTTTCAAATTTACTCAATTTTAAAAGGTCATCCTTTATTTTTTCCAAAAAAGGCGAAACCTCAAGATTTTTGTAAGTTCCAAGCCATTTTCGCTTGTTTGCATGTGTTAAAAACAAACGTTCCTTAGCCCTTGTCATACCTACATATAAAAGCCTGCGTTCTTCCTCAATTTCTTCAGGTTCTTTTGCACGATACAGAGGCAGAATTTCATTTTCAAGACCAACAATAAAAACACACTTAAACTCTAAACCTTTTGCAGAGTGAAGTGTCATTAATGTTATCCTGTCAGATCTTTTATCAAGCGTATCGGCTTCTGTTAAAAAAGAAATCTCATGGATAAATTCATTTTTTTCGTTGTGATTTTTAGCAAGATTAAGCAGATATTTAAGTATGTATTCATCAACTTCTTTTGAAAGTTCATCATAAGATGCTTCAATCTGTGCACTTACAGTTTCATTATCGTTCAAATCCGTAAGAAATTTTCTTATAGTTTTTTTCTCGCACAGCAAATCATTGGAAAGATTTACAAACGGCATGCCTGTTCTTTTGACAGCCTCAATAATTGGAGGAAGCTGGGAAGATGTTCTGTATAAAATTGCAAAATCAGAGAATGAATAATTACATTCATCACCTTCTGACCTCTGTGAATCCAGTGAGAAAAAGCTGTGACCTCCTATAAGATTTTCAATCGTGCTTGCAACAAATTCAGCTTCTGCCTTGTCAGTAGGTGCTGTGTGTATGGTAATTCTTTCATGCGGTTTATCATACATTGAAACAATATTAAAAGAGTTAATCATCTGATTGGAAGCATCTACAATACAATTAGTAGAACGATAATTATTTTTTAAGTTTATTATTTGCGTATCAGGATAATCCGCTGTAAAGTTATTGAAAAATTTCGCATCTCCTCCCCTAAACCCGTAAATAGCCTGATTTGGGTCACCTATGACAAATAAATTGCCGTTTTCCGGCACTAGAAGACGAATTAATCTATACTGGTTTTCGTCAATATCCTGATACTCGTCAACAAACATATACTGAAAACGGATGCGGTACATATTTAAAACATTTTCATCATCTGTTAAGAGTTTTACCGTAAGAAGAATTAAGTCATCAAAACCAAGTGCTTTTTCAAGTATACTTTCATCCTTGCACAATGCTTTTTCCTGCTCGCTCATAACAATGAAATCTTCACTTAAGCCTGCTTTTTCATAATTTTCTTTGAGAACAGAAAAACACAGCGAGTGGAATGTATGAATGTTTACGGAGTTTGCATTACCGTTCAAAAGTTTTGCAAGTCTTTCCCTCATTTCCTGTGCGGCTTTGCGTGTAAAAGTTATTGCAAGACAGTTTTGCGGTGCGATATTTTTATCATTTATTAAATGAACTATTCTTTGTGTAAGAACGGTTGTCTTACCTGAACCCGGACCTGCTACGATTAAAAGTTGATTTTTTTCGTTTGCCACCGCACTTTGCTGGAATTCGTCAAGTCCATGTTTTACTTCCTTTTCTTCACAGACTTTTTCCGCAACATTTTCATTATGATTTATAGCAGGCTTAAATTCCTGTTTTTCAGGTTGTTTTTTAACATCATCAACAGGTATTTCTATATCAAGTTTTAGGTTTACGAAGTTTTTTTTTATAAGTTCATCATCTTCAAAAAGTTTGATTACACCGTACTCACCGTCATAACCCGCATGTTTAATTACTTTTCCTTCCCTTAATCTTGAAATTCCTTCACCAAGCAAAACGGATGCTTTTGAAATCTCGTCAGTCGGGATATCCTGCAAGATAGCAAGCTCGGAACCGAATTTATGTATAAGTCTTTCATACTCGCAAACAGCTGATTTACTCTGAGGACCTACCTGCATAATTTCTGATATGATTTCCTGTAAAGGAACAAGGCTGAAAACCTTACCTGCTGTTGCAGGAGGAGTAATAATTTCTTTTCTGTCAGAAAGTTCGTTAACCCTGTAAGAAACACCAATTGTCACCGGTTTTCCGCAAACAGGACAAATCCCGTTGAGATTTTTGGTTTCTTCAGGAGAAAGACAAATATTACATTTTCTGTGACCGTCTTCATGATATTTTCCTTCTTCGGGAAAAAATTCCACAGTTCCCACATACCCCTCACCGGTCTTAAGAGCATGCATAAGAGTGTAATAATCGGGATTATGGTCAAAAACAGTTGCTTCTCTTGCAAGTTTTGAAGGAGAATGCGCATCAGAGTTTGATACAAGCCTGTATTTATCAAGCCTTGATACATGCCAGTTCATCTGAGGATCAGATGAAAGACCGGTTTCTACTGCAAAAATATGCTCCGATAAATCCTCATAACATTCCTCAATAGAATCAAAACCTGACTTGGAACCGAGAACAGAAAACCATGGTGTCCATATATGTGCGGGAATTATAAATGAATTTTCGCCTGACTCAAGCACGGTTTCAAGAAGGTTTCTGGAATCCAAGCCGAGTATCGGACGCCCGTCTGACTTAATATTTCCGATTGCCCCGAGTTTTTCTCGAAATATATGAGCTGTTTCAATATTCGGAACAAAAACAACATGGTGAACTTTTCTTGTTTTCTCACCTTTTTTATAAATTGTTGAAATTTCAACAGATAGCAAAAATTTCACAGGGTTTTCACCCAGCTGCAATTCTTTTTCAATATCAGGTCTTAACCTGTAAACTCCCTCTCCTGCAGGAACAAGTTTTTCTTTAATCTCGTTAAACCACGCAGGATGAGTAAAATCACCCGTTGAAATAAGACTTAAACCTTTTTTCTTTGCCCAAATTGCAAGTTCTTCCAAGTTACAGCTTTTACTTGTGGCTCTTGAATATTTTGAATGAATATGTAAATCTGTATAATGTAGCATTCTTAACCCTTTCAACGGTCTAATTATAACAAAAAATTTATTTTATTTAAATAAAGGAAGATTATTCATCATATTTCTTAATTTTATTGCAATACGAGGCATTGGTTCGGCAATTGTAAGACCTGCCAAATCAATATTCGAAGCTACATCATTTATTAAGCGTACTGTTTCATCAATTTTCATTCCGCCCGGTTCTACGCCTACACCGGCAATCATTTCAGCCGGATCAATTACATCCAAATCAAAATGTATAACCGCTTTTGATGCACCCGTTTTTTTCAGCCATGACAAAACAGCAGAACTGTCTTTTGCAGTTTGCTCAGGCGATAAGCTTTTTATATTAAGTTTTTGCTGGCGTTCACGCATTCCCTCATCCCAAGAACGAAGCCCTGCAATTAAAACCTTTGAAGCATCAAATTTTGCAGGTAGCATTTTTATTAATTCTTCATCTCCCATTCCCATACAAGCTGTCAATGCCATTGCATGGTAACCTTTATAATTGTCATCCGGCAGATTAATATCAGGATGAGCATCAATCCAAATAACAGCAACATCATTATTATATTTTTTGGCAAGATAAGTAAAAGGAACAACGCTGACAGAACATTCTCCGCCCAGAGTAACAATCCTTTCAGGCTCACTTTTTTCAAGAATATCAAGAGCAGCCCTGGTTTGCCTGATTATAAATTTTCTATCCATCATTCCGTTTTCTACTTCTCTGTCGGTTATATCCTGTGATACCGGAACTTCATAAACCTTTTGCCCGCTTTGGGGAGCAAGCATATTCAACATCTGTGCTCCTAAATAATATCCTCTCGAGGCATCCTCCGCAGGAATATCAGGCATCCAGTGAGAAACAATTCCACCCTGCCATTGAGGATAAATTAAACGTATAGTGCCTGTTTGATTACTCATTACTTTTACCTCTTTGTTAATTTATGGTGCCGTTGAATTTTTAGGAACAAACATCTTAGACATATCAACCCCCTCAAGTTCGAGAAGTTTGACCTTTATATTTATACCTCCTGCATAACCTGTTAAACTTCCGTTTGTACCGATAACTCTATGACATGGAATAATAATAGAAACAGGATTTTTCCCGACAGCACCTCCGACAGCCTGTGCAGACATAACTGTTTTATTCATAATTTTTGCAATTTTTTTAGCTATCTCGCCATAAGTAGTTACTTCACCATATGGAATTTCACATAGAATTCTCCAGACTGCCTGCCTGAATTCATTGCCCTTTGGTGCAAGCGGTAACTCTTTAATATCAGGTTTTTGTTTTGCAAAATACCTTTTTAACCAGTTCTTTGTATCCTTAAAAATTTTCAGACTATCATCTTCGACCATTTCTTCATTTACAGAACCTTGAAAATATTTCTGACCTTCAATCCAGAGCCCCAGAAGATATTTACCGTCGCTTGCAAGTGTAATATTACCTATAGGTGAGTTATACTCAGTTTTAAAAATCATTCTTAAACCTCGTTTATAATAATAACATAAATTGACGATTTATTTATCTTTATTCAGCATTGATTTAATCAATTTGTTCAAGTGATTTTCCAAATATTTTCCATAAACTTTATTACAATTTTCCAACTCCGAAGGTTGTTGTGAATAATTAAGCAGCTTTGCATAATTATCTATCGCCATTACTGATGCATAATCATCTCCATAATGTTTTACATATTGTTGAGGAATCATGCCTGTTATTTTCCCATCAGCCAAAGTATCTATGCCTTCTGTGCAATATTTTACAAACTCAACAACTTTAACTGATTTGTCATACTATATCAGCCTAATAATAGTATAAACATAAAATATATAATAGTATTTTAAAAATTTTGTGCGATAATATTTTAAAAAAAATGTATACTGGCTTCCGTACCAGTTATGCTCAGGAAACTTTTGATTTTTAGAAGGGAATTAATAATGTTCAAATATCTTTTGCTTTTATGTTCTATAGTGTTTATACTACCGGCGTGTGCAGCTGAGGTAGAAGTTATTGCACGAATATCGCCGCCAGATGCAGATATGTCAGGTATTGCTGTAACAAAGGATAATCGCATATTTTTAGGTTTTCCCAGACACGCTGACAACCATGACAGACCTTCATTAGCTGAATATAAAGACGGTAAACTTATTCCTTTTCCTAATGAAAAGATAACTTTGAAAGGCAAAAATCCTTACAAAACTCTCGTTTCGCCACACGGAATGACTTTGGATAGCTTAGGTAGGTTATGGGTTGTGGATGATGGCAAACTGGCAGGGATACCTAAAATTGAAGATGGAGCTGCAAAAATCGTATGTTTTGATGTAAATACAAACAAAACAATTTACTCTATACCCGTTTTGCCGCCTGTACTTCAACATGATGCACATTTAAATGATCTTCGTATTGATTTGAAACATGGACAAAAGGGTACGGTCTACATTACAAATTCATCGTTTGGAAAAACACCTTCTCTAATAGTTGTTGATATTGCAAGCGGAAAATCAAGAGAATTGCTAAAAAACCATATATCAACAAGAGCACAGGAAGGTTTTTACACTTACCTGGAACATAAACCGCATAGTTTTGATTATTCTAATCCGGAATTTCCCATAGGCGGAGCCGATGGAATTGCTCTTATTGAAAAAGAAAACAAGCTTTACTGGACATCTATAACAGGCAGAGGTTTATATTCAATTTCAACTGATATTCTGTCTGATTTTTCAAAAACAGAAAAAGAAATCGAAGATGCAGTTAAGTATGAAGGTGACAGACCGCCTTGCGACGGATTAGCAGAAGACGAAGAAGGAAATATTTATTTTGGTGATTTTGAACAGCAAGCAATTGTAAAACGTACAGCTGATGGTAAATTTAATTTAATTAAAATGGATAAAAACTTTATTTGGCCTGATGGATTAGCTTATTCAAACGGCTATGTATATGTTACTCTAGGTCAATGGAACAGACTACCCGGCTTTAATAACGGTAACGATTTACGTCACCCACCATACCTAGTTGTAAGATTGAAAGTTCAATAAGTTACACACAAACTACTAAAAAAGAGCCTTTTCAGGCTCTTTTTAAATGGAGGAGGAGGTGGGATTCGAACCCACGGAACGCATGAACGTTCGACAGTTTTCAAGACTGCTCCAATCAACCGCTCTGGCACTCCTCCATACAGTTGTATCGGATGTATCTCAATTGTATAAAATAAATTTCGTTTGTCAAGTGAGTTGTTACCAACTTTTATTGACATCTTAGCTTTGTTACAAATTTTTTCAACCGGTCAAGAGCAATTTTTAAATTATCCATGGAATAAGCATATGATATTCTCAAAAATCCCTCCCCGCTTTTACCGAAAGCTGTTCCCGGAACTGCTGCAACTCGTTCTTCTTCAAGAAATCTTGTTGCAAATTCTTCGCTTGTCATCCCAAATTCTTTTATACAGGGAAATACATAAAATGCACCATAGGGTTCAAAACATTCCAAACCCATTTCTTTAAATGCATGTAATAAAAACCTTCTTCTCTGATTATATGCACGACGCATATCGGCTACATCATCATCTCCGTTTTTTAACGCATCTACAGCTGCATACTGACTTGTTGTCGGAGCACACATTATTGCATACTGGTGGATTTTTGTCATTTGTTTTATCAAAGGTTCAGGTCCGCATGCATAACCTAGCCTCCAGCCTGTCATAGCATAAGACTTTGAAAAACCGTTGATTAAAAGTGTTCTTTCCTTCATTCCATCAATAGCTGCTATAGAAACATGTTTTCCTTTATAAGTCAGCTCGCTGTATATTTCATCTGACATTACAAAAATTTCTTTTTCCCGTAATATTTTGGCTATTGCTTCCAAATCTTCTTTTTCCATTATGGCACCTGTCGGATTGTTTGGATAAGGCAGGATTAAAACTTTTGTTTTATCAGTGATTGCGTTTTGAAGTTCTTGAGGTGTCAATCGAAAATTGTTTTCGGCTTTCAAATCTATGATTACGGGTTTTGACCCTGCAAGAACTGCACATGGAACATAAGAAACATACGACGGCTGAGGAATTATAACTTCATCTCCAGGGTTTATCATTGCACGAAGACCGATGTCAATTGCTTCTGACCCGCCAACGGTTACCAGAATTTCTTGCATCGGATTATATGTCAGGTTTTGAGTTCTGTTTAAGTAATTGTTAATCTCACATCTAAGCTCTTTTAAACCTGCATTTGAAGTGTAAAAAGTTTTACCTTTTTCAAGAGCATAAATTCCCTCGTCCCTGATATGCCATGGAGTTTCAAAATCAGGTTCTCCAACACCTAACGATATTGCATCTTTCATTTCACTTACAATATCAAAGAATTTTCTTATACCTGAAGGTTCTATACTTTCAACAGTTTTGGAAAGAGAATATTTCATGGTGTAATAATTTCCCTTTCTTCTTCATCGATTGCTTTATTCAAAACTGTTCCGTGATCTTTATATTTTTTCAGGACAAAATGTGTTGCCGTACTCAATACTCTATCCAGAGTTGATAATTTATCTGAAACAAAATTTGAGATTTCTTTTAAAGATTTTTCTTCTATGGTAACAAGTAAATCATAGCCGCCTGAAATAAGGTATACCGATTTAACTTCTGGATAATTGTAAATGCGTTCGGCTATTCTGTCAAACCCCTGTCCTCTTTGGGGAGTTACCTTGACTTCTATCAATGCGGTAACCTTATCAATATCAGTTTTTTCCCAGTTGATAAGTGTATGATAACCGCCTATAATACCTTCTTTCTCAAGCATACAAATTTCATTTGCAACATCAATTTCTTCTCTGCCGAGCATAACAGCAAGCTCTTTCAAATCAATTCGGCTGTTCTTTTCTATAATAGATAATAATTCTTCTCTCATATTTTCTCCTATAAGAGTAATTT
>ULJT01025758.1_pt1 | contig 7903 bp, 16 predicted proteins | sample 1950931 | NCBI WGS metagenome assembly ULJT01 (sample SAMEA4835478, study PRJEB28245) | human gut metagenome | biome: gut microbiome; material: fecal sample | place: Denmark | collected 2008 | reverse complement strand
GATGGTCTGCAGCTGGTCAGCAGTCAGGCTGTTGACAGTGTTGTCAATCGTGGTGATGCCGTAGCTGGCAGCGAAAGCCTTGATCTCGGCCTTAGCCTTTGCAGCGGTATCAGCTTTGCTGAAATCAGCAGCGAAAGCGGAGGTAGCGAAGACGCAAGCCATCACAACGCCCAGCAGAACGGCGACGAACTTCTTGAAGTTGTTCATTGGTAATATCCTCCTTTCTTCGAAAAATATACGGGCAAAGCCCATATACCATACAGGAAAAAGGATAGACTTCTTCCTTTTACTATGGTAAGGAAATTATAGCATACTGTAATCTGAAATTCCAGTGAAAATCAACGCATAATCGCCGGGAACGCCCAGTTTACGGGCATTGCGGCTGGTCGAGGGGTCGGTTTTACTACCGGATTACTACTTTTGAGGGAAGGCCTTGGGATGCGAGAGACCCCCATAAGACCACATTCATGGCATTGAAGCATGCAATCAGACTATCAATATGGCGGAAACAGAAAGAGACCCCCGGTGTGGAGAAGGCACCGGGGGTCTCTTTGCCCCAGAGGAAGGAATCTGGGAGGAGTGGAAGGGATACGGGGAGCTGCGGTTCGGGGTGCGACCCGGCCATCCACGCAAGGCGGTTACGAGTATATCACAGGCCGAGGCGCTTGCGCATGGCCTCACGCATCTCCATCATCTTGTATTCGCGGCGGTTCTCGCCCGCGAACTTGATTGGTGCGCAGCGCTCCAAGATGCGCGTGAAGATGCGCGGCCATGGGGCGTCGTCGGCATCGGACTTCGTAGCGATGTTTGGGTCGAGGTTCGTCGTGACAATCATCGGCCTGCGGTTCTTGTAACGCGAGTCGATGATGTCGTAGACATGCCCCATGACGTAATCGGTGCTGCGGTGCGCCCCCAAGTCGTCGATGACGAGGAGGTCATACTTGAGGAGGCGCGACTTCGCCTTCTCGCGCTCGTTGAACGGCACCGACTCGATGTGGGTCACGATGTCCTGCACGCTGGTCTGCAACGCGGAGAACCCGAGGTCGATGACCCGGTTGGCGATTGCCGAGGCATAGAAAGACTTACCTGTGCCCACCTTTCCCCAGAGGAGCAACCCATTCATGTCATCGCGTGAGAACGTGTCGGCATAGCCCTTGCAGATGGCGGCTATCTGGGGCGTCCTGCCGTCATCGGCATCGAAGGTGCATCCACGAAAGAAGTCGCATCCGGCGAAGCACTCAGTGCGCGCTCTCTCGATTTTGCGCTTCCGTTCTGCGGCAAGCTCGCGCTCACGGCGCTCCGCCTCCGCACGCTTCATGCACTCGCAGTGAATCGGCACGATTGCCGTGTGTCCGCCGAGAAGTTCCGTGGAAAGGCGCATTTCCTTCGGCGTTCCGCATCTTCCGCACACGAGCAGGCCATCTGAATTACGGTAATCATCATTGGCGATGGTTTCGGTAAATTTCTTCATTGTTGGTCAGTCCTTTCTTTTCTGAATTGCTGAGAGCCGTTTTACGGCCATCAGATTGCACATCAGTCCTCGGGTGAGGAAGATGGCGTTAAAACGCTGTGTACGCGATTCTGTTCGCGCGGAGGCGTATGTCAGTACGTCCCGTCACAGAGCATTTCCTGAGCGGTGAAGTAATCGCACCCGTGTTTCTCCATGACCTCCTCCGGTGTCATCTCGCGCCGACCGGGATTCGATGCAAGGGGTTTATGCGAGGTCGCTTCGCGCTCCGCGTCCCTCCTTGCCCAGTTGCGGATGGTGGCGAGGTGGTTCTTGTAGCTCTTGCCGCTGCTGTCCATGTACGTGCTCAAACGGTCGATGCGCTCCTGCCAATCTGCGGGGAACTCGGCCTTGAGTTTCGAGAGGTCGGTGTCCGTCAGTTTGACGTTGCGATACCGCCCATAGGTGCCCTTCTTCTCGGGAGCAGCCTTCGCCGGGGCGGTCGCATATCCATCGGTACTTGCTCCCTTTTTACTTTCTCCATTCGTATTTAATTGTGGTTGGTTTCCCACATGTGGGCTATCCAGTTGTGGTTTACCCACATGTTGATTTTCCACATGTGGGTTTCCATCCTGTGGGTAATCCGAGAAAGTCCAAAGCCAATCGACGATTTTGCCTTTGTCATCACGTATGCGCTCTCGCGTGAGATAGCCATTTGTCTCCAATTCCTTGATGGCGGAGCGGATGATGCTCTCCCCATCAGATGGAAGGATGGAGGTTAAGCCTGTCGTGCTGAAATTCCAGTTATCAGGAAGCGAGAGCATGGTGCTCAGGAGTCCCCGCGCTTTGAGTGACAGGTTGCTCTTGAACACTTGGTTGTCGATGACCGTGAAATTGCTCTTGTGTGCTTTACGAAGAACCGCCATAGATGTTTTCCTTCCTTGCGGGTGCCTTGATGGGAGCCGTCATGCGACGGCGTTTCCCGTCTCTGCCAACGTGTACCAGTTGCGGTAATCGGGGTCGAGACCGCCATATTCGCGCTCGGCGATGAGACCGCCTTCGCGAAGCTCCCTCAAGGCCTCTGTCGCCTGACGGAGGCTCATGAAGGGGAACATCTTCCAAAGGTACTCGGGCGACACATGCACGTAAGCGCGACCGCATGTATTGAAATGACCGGCCTGCGACCCGTCGGGGAACCGCATCAGGTGCGCGATATGATTGAGCACGACTGCGGCGCGGACGCCGTGCTCCGCCGCCCGTCAGCATCGAAACTGACCTCCATGTAAGTGCTTCCAAACGACAATACCCCGTGGTGATAGCGGACACCACGGGGTATTTCTATATATTTCCCGCCACGAGGGCTGAGAAAGCTAAGTTGTCCGGTTCCGCTATAAACCTCGATACCAAAGATACACCATTCGGCGATTGGGCGCACGCTGCATGGCGGCTCCATATATTCACCATGTTTGTAGTAAGATAGTCTCCTACAATACTTGCAATATGCCATATCGCTCTCCACGTATCCTTCACACACCCATTTAATTATTTATAGGGACACGCGCGAGGGGTAGCCGAGTGCCAAATCTCTCGGGAATGCGAAATGTGGGTGCCGAAAGCGCCGAGGTGTCGTATCATCGAGTCAGTCCTTTCTGCTTGATGAGTTGCAGCAGAGACGGGAGACCCGCAGGGGGAGGCATCTGCCATCCGCTGCGGGTCTTTCCCTTTTGCGGCCTACCAGTCCGCCTGCTTCTCATCCTCGGCCATGTCGATGGTTTCCGGCATTTCGGTCACATCCTCGACCGCATCGGGTTTCCCTGTGCGCTTCGGCTTCGAGGAGCGCTTGAACGCGTCAAGCGCCTCCTTCGCCTCCACAGGCGTGCGCGGGTCGGTGACCGCCATGAGCCGGATGTCCTCGGCGTTGTCGGCGAGCCAGCCTTGCAGCCCTTCGAGGTCGATGTCGGTCCAATCCGCGCCGAGGGTCTTGAGCACGATTTCGCCGATTGCCGCGAGGGTCGCGGCTTTCCACTTCCTCGCCTGCTCGCGCTCCTTGGCGGCGGCTACCTTCCGCTGCTCCTTGAGTGCGGCGGCCTGCCGTTTCAGCTCATCGAGCTTCCCGTCGATTTCAGATACCGTTGCCATGTTAGGTCCTTTCCGTCTATTCGCCGACATGAGCCTCCATTATATGCCAGAGTCGGTTTCCCACCCTTCCAACAGCCTGCGGGTCGGGTTGGGAACCCTTCGGCCATTGAAAGCGTGGAAAACCGACAGAGGTGGTTGCCTCGGGAGAGGAGTTCAATCCATGGGTTTGAGGGACATGTACAGTGCCGGGGACATCATCGAGTACGAGGGGGGCGGGCGCGACTACCTCGTGTCAATCGAGGGCGAGGAGGGGCTGTGGGTGAACGCCTGCAATCCGTCGTGGATTGAGCGCGGCCTTCGCTCCTTCTGCGATGAGTGCCGCCCGTTCTTCTCCGACCGCTTATACGAGGGTGCCGAAGTCGTGGGTCATTTGGGCGGGGGCACCGTCGAGGATGCCAGTCGATGGTACGAGGAGAACAAGGCGTTATATCGGGGCTGAGTGTGTTACGATGGACGGGCCGTCTCCTTTCTTGACGGTGGTTGCATATGGGGACCGGCGGGGCGCTGACGCGCACCCCCGGTCCCCTTGTCCGATTGGAGTCAAATCATGGAGAATCAGAACGACCAAGTGCTCGTGACGCGCAAGACGTTCCTCACGGGCGGTCAGAAGGCGGGCTACCTCTTCGCGGGCCTGCTCGGCGGTGCGGGATGCGCAATCTTGGCGTCCCTGTGCAACATGGACGCGCCGTACCGCTCCGATTGCACGAAGTTCGCGCTCATCGGCCTCGGCATCCGAATCGCGCTGTCGGTCATCGGCTACATCGCGGTGCTGCCCCTCTTGGCGATGCCCTACTAGGCGTGCGCAGTCGGGTCCCACCGATACGGCACCTCGGGTAAGACCGGCGATGCGGTGGAAAAGAGTATCGCGGCCAAGATTGGACCTGAGACGGAAGGGCGCGGCCACGCTTCGAGAAGACCAGACGTGATAGGGCGTAGCGCTGACGTGCAACGAGAAGCTTGGATGGATTTCGACATACATGAAGATGCCCGCACGGAAGGGGTCGCGCTCGGCGCGGCCCCTTTTCTCATGTGTGGATGGAAGGCAAGGAGGGAGGAAGTAAGGGTGACGGTTCCAGAGGGGGCGAAGCCACAGACATGGCGGCTGGTCCGCATGGGTGACGAGAGGGAGGGGGCGAGGATAGGGGCAAGCCCCTATGACCCAGTTCCCCGCAGGGGCGACCTTGTGAAGAAGGTATGTAGGAATGTAGTTTACCACATTGATAGCATGATAGGTTGATATAATTAAGGCACGGTAAGAACGAGATAGGAAGGAACCGGGTATGCTTACTGCGGATATGGCTCGCGATATGAGCGGTGACCAGAAAGTTACGGAAGCGCTTGAGTATTTCGAGCGCTGCATCCGCAAAGCTGCGGAGCACGGGCAGCGAGATTCGTGTCTCTCCTATTGCGACTGCATGAACGGGGCGAAGGAGAAGGCCATCGAAATCCTGCGTCAGCGCGGGTTCGAGGTGCGGCGGCATGTCGAGTTCATAGGTGGTGTCAGGCAGTCTCCCGCGTTCTACGCCTTCTGGTAATCAGGTGAGGGGCATCCGAGATGGTGCCCCTTTTCATGGAGAGAATATGTAGTATTATGGTTTGCTATATTGGTAGAATGACATATTGCTATAATAAAGCCACAGGCAACCGAGAGAAGGGAACCGGATATGAGCCGCGAGGAAGAGTACAAGCAGAAGTGCCGTCAGGTGAAGGATTACTACCTTGAGGAAATCTGCGAGCACGAGGATGCGGGATGCCTCGGGGATGCGGAGAACGCCCGCAAGTGGCGGAGGGCGGAGCTTGAGGAGCTTGACCGCCAGTACCGTGAGGGCGAGCCGTTGACCGGATGCGGCATCGCGTTGCAGTAGTAGGGGATGTTCGAGGGGCATCCGATGGGGTGCCCTTTCCACCATAACCATAGGGGAACATGGAGGGAATCATGGATACGGATAACATCAATGCGAGGGTCACGTACTTGATTGATGACGGGAGTCGGGTCATTCATGAGCGCGATTTCCATACGGTCAGGGAAGCCGAGGATTGGCTGTTTGAGACTTTGAAGGTTGCGTACCGTCGCGGCACCGACGTGCTCGAAGCGGATTGGGAATCCGGTGGTGTCGGGGCCACACTTCAACTGCGCGTCATCTAGCTTGAGGGGCATCCGATGGGGTGCCCCTTTTCATGGAAAGACTATGTAGGAATATGGTTTGCTACATTAGTAGGATACCATATTGATATAATTAGGGCACAGGCAACCGAGAAGAGAGGAAATGACATGCTGCACACGTTGAAGAAGGGTGAGTACCCGGAGGGGCACCGCTACTGGTCGAACGCGACTGCGGACCTCACCGCCCCCGATGGGCGCGACATCGGGCCGGAGGAGCTTCCCGTGCAACTCAGGCGCGTGCTGGACGATTTGTGGTCGGACGGCTACGGGGTGGAGTGCTACCTTGTCGAGTGGGATGGGCGGTACTGCGTCCAGCTCTCCGCCATGTATGACGGGAGCTACGCAGCGGACCTCGGCATGGGCTACCCGGAGCTTGTCGAGCTGGCTCGCGGACGTGCGGAGGAGTTGGGAGCCGAGCGGCCAGACCTCCATGTGGTGTTCGCGGAGGATGTGGACCAGTGGAAGGCTAACGACCCCTTCACCGAGATTTGGGTGGTCATGCCGTGGGATGTGGATGCAGACGCCTTCCATGAGGTGGCGGATTGGTTAGATTCCCGTTGCCGTTTCAACGAGTAGCCGGATATGGAAACATCAGGGGGCACCTCGGCGGTGCCCCTTCCCCGTGTGGGACTGGAAGAGAGGGGAACACCTATGCTCGATGCGAGGACGGCGAGAATCTTGGCGAAGGAGAACGAGGAGGACATCGAGGCCCGCAGGCGGGAGGAGATGGCAGGGCATATACCCAAGAGAGGGCATCCGAGTGGGTGCCCTTCTTTATGATGGATATGTGGATGCCTGTCTTACTACATTTATAGCTTTATGGTTTGCTATAATAGTGGCAACGCAAGGCGCGATGGAGGGAGATGACCATGGGGGACATGGATAAGAGCGAGAAGTTCACGGTGGCGGGGTACCTCTTCATCCCAATCGGGATGTTCATGTTCGCGGACGCCGATGTGGTGATGAGGTGCTATGGGGACGAGAGGGCCGCGCTCATCGAGTTCATCATCGGTGTCATCGCGGTCGTCATCGCGACCGTCTCGCTCTACATCGCCGGTATGCTTCGAGACCGCCGCATCCAAGCGGAGTTCGCCCGCCGTCGCGTCGAGCGCGAGCGCCGCAGGGCCGAACGGGAGAACCGGGGATGGTGACACCGTGGGGCACCCGAGAGGGTGCCCTTTGGCATGTGGCTCATATAGATAGATACTAATCTATCCTGATGGTATTGTGGTTTGATGTGATAGCACCTAGATAAGAGGTCGGGGAGGGGATATGCCGGATATGCGCGAAGGCGATTTGGGGACAGCCGCCTGTTACCTCATGGTCGAACGACTCGCCCTGCAAGCCGGGGTGGAAAGCCCCTTCTGGGACGAGGCCTCGCTGCTCATGGGCGGCTGCGAGGAGCCTTGGTACAGAAAGCCCCTCACGCCCCGCAGACTGCGGTTGTTCCTCAAGCAATACGGCGGGAGCCTTCTTGACGATGAAGAGCAGCGCGGACATGCCGCGTCCGTGTTCTCGGATGTGATGCGTCTGCACGGCATCCCCTTGGGAGACGGGGCGGACGACCTAGGTGCGCTTTACGTGAGGCGGGCGGAATCGGTCGCGATGACCGTGGCCTTCCTCGCCACCGGATGCACCCTCGCCGATATGGCGGCAATCACAGGGCTTTGCAAGGAGGCGGTTGCCGAGCGCATCACGCGCACATGGGACGGCGATGCGCTGGGGCGGATATACGGACTCGCCCATGCCGCGTGCCATGACCGCATCCCCGAGACCTTCGCATCATCAGATGACCTTGACGAGCCTTGGGATGATTGGAGATGCCCATGTCAGGGATGACGAGGGAACTTCATCCCCTCGGACTCCCCAGAGGCATCGCCCTCCCCGTCGATTCACGGCTGCGTCATGTCTCGACGGCTCACGCGATGGATAATGGGGGCAAATAGGATTCACGGTTCGAGAGGAGACCGACATGAAGATACCGGCAAGCAAGGTACCGGCTCAGGTGTGGGCTGACAAGGCGATGCGGCGTGCCGACTTGGATGAAGTGGAGAGCATGTTGCTGTCTTCTTGGGATGACAGCAAACAGGTTTATAGAATCGGCAAGGAGCTTTGGGATGAGCTTCGCATTGATGAGGCGGACGAGGTGCCGG
>ULJT01035536.1_pt1 | contig 7944 bp, 6 predicted proteins | sample 1950931 | NCBI WGS metagenome assembly ULJT01 (sample SAMEA4835478, study PRJEB28245) | human gut metagenome | biome: gut microbiome; material: fecal sample | place: Denmark | collected 2008 | reverse complement strand
CAGCCAATCTACTATTATGTTATTTCTGTAGAGTAAAGCCCTTTAAAGAATATAAATGATATTTATTATATTTAGGAGCAAATATGGATATAGCTTCACCGATTACCGCGGTTAAGGGAATCGGGGAAAAAACACAAAAAGCATTTGCTAAAATGGGAGTATACACCGTTGGTGATATACTCCTTCATTTTCCCCGGGATTATGTAAAGTTTCCGGAAATAACGGATATTGATGAACTTAATAATGTAAACGTAAGCAGCACCTATGCCATCCATGCTGTGATTAAAAAGGCACCTGTAGTGAAAAATACAGCGAGAATGCAGATTACATTGCAGGATATCGGCTCGCCCGGGCATATGATACAGCTGGTATGGTACCGTATGCCATACCTTAAGGCACAGCTTGTGCAGGGGAGACATCTTATATTTTACGGACATATTAAGCCAAAGGGAGGCCGATATGTCATGGAGCAGCCTGTGGTGTATGAGGTGCAAAAGTACGAGGCTATACGCGATACACTGCAGCCAGTGTATTCCGTGACAAGCGGTGTGACAAACAATCTGATAGTTAAGACGATAAAGGAGACTCTGTCACATGATACACTGTTGTCAGATTATCTGCCTAAGGATATAAGGCACAGATACGGCTTTTGCGAGTACAATTATGCCATGAAGCAGATACATTTCCCTGATGACTTTGACGCTCTTGTGGAGGCAAGAAGACGGCTTGTTTTTGATGAGTTTTTTCTCTTTATCATGGGCATGCGGTATCAGAATAAAAAGCAGCAGAAGGACAAAAATGAGTTTGAGTTTACGGATGATGCTTTTATAGACGGATTGATTGAGAAGCTTCCGTATGAGCTGACAGGCGCGCAGAAGAAGACAATAGATGAGATAAAGCAGGATATTAAAAGTCCTTATGTGATGCAGAGGCTTATTCAGGGCGATGTGGGCTCAGGAAAGACGATTGTTGCTTTTCTTCTTATGGCGTGGGCGTCAAAATGTGGCTATCAGTCTGCAATTATGGCTCCGACGGAGGTGCTTGCAAACCAGCATTATGAGACGTTTTGCTCACTGGTTAGTCAGTTTGGACTTGACAGTCCTGTTGTGCTTCTTACCGGCTCCATGACGGCAAAGCAGAAAAGAGAAGCCTATGCACGCCTTGAAAACGAGAAAAATGCGCTTATTATAGGCACTCATGCGCTCATACAGGAGAAAGCGGATTTTTCCAATCTGTCGCTTGTTATCACAGATGAGCAGCACAGATTTGGCGTGAAGCAGAGAGAGAGCTTCTCGGATAAGGGTAGAAAGCCACATATACTTGTGATGAGTGCCACTCCGATACCGCGTACGTTAGCAATAATCATATACGGTGATATGGATATCTCTGTCATAAATGAGGTGCCGGCAAAGAGGCTTCCGATCAAGAACTGTGTGGTTGGCACAGCGTTCAGGCCAAAGGCGTACAGCTTCATCGAGGAGCAGGTGAGAGCCGGCCATCAGGCGTATGTTATATGCCCTCTTGTGGAGGAAACCGAAAACTCGGAAGGGGAAAATGTCACAGACTATGCAAATGTGCTTAAAGCGGCACTGCCAAAGGATATCACTGTAGATGTGCTTAACGGCAGGATGAAGAGCAAGGCAAAGGATGAGGTGATGCAGCGTTTTGCAAATAATGAGTCGCAGGTGCTTGTGTCCACAACAGTCGTGGAGGTTGGTGTAAATGTGCCCAATGCAACCGTCATGATGATAGAGAATGCAGACAGGTTTGGACTTGCACAGCTTCATCAGCTAAGAGGCCGTGTAGGCAGGGGGGATGCACAGTCGTATTGCATTTTCATCAATTCGTCAAATTCAAAGAAATCAAAAAAACGTCTGGAGATACTAAATAAATCAAATGATGGCTTTTATATAGCAAGTGAGGATTTAAAGCTCAGAGGTCCCGGGGATTTCTTTGGAATCAGGCAGAGTGGAGACCTTGCGTTTGCACTTGCGGATGTGTATCAGGACAGCGATGTGCTAAAGGAAGCATCTGAGATGGTGGATGAGGTGCTTGAAGAAGACCCGGCGCTTTGTACACCGGAAAACAGGATACTGAAAAAGAAAATGGATGAATTTGCAAAAGAACAATTAAAGAGGATGAATCTGTGATGAGCTTAAATGGCTAAAATAAAAGCTGATATAGCATGCAGGACTATGCATGTGTATATCAGCTTTTTACTTTAAGCGTTTTGGAATGGTTATGAAATGGTTATGAAATAAGCATAATCTGCTTATTCAATTTGCCTGATATCGGATATATCCGGGTGAATCGTGAGAGAATAGTTTGTGTAATACACGACAAAGCCGGCTGCGGCACCGTTTGGCTTTTTGACATTTTTCTTTTGCAGATAGTCTATCTCTACCTTGTCGGCATTTTTGCCCTTTGAGTAGTAGCCTGCGAGCTTGCCGGCCTCCTCAAAGGTGCTGTCCGGCAGCTCTTTGTTTTCAGCTTTTACAATGACATGTGAGCCGGGCATGCCCTTGGCATGGAACCACCAGTCGTTTCCGGTTGCCAGCTTGAAGGTGAGCTCATCGTTCTGGTAGTTGTTTTTGCCAACGTACATATCAAAGCCGTCTGATGAGATATAGTGGAAAGGTTTGCTCTTTACCTTCTGTTTCTTTGAACCCTTTCCTTTTTTGATAAAACCATATTCTATCAGCTCATCCTTTATCTGAACGAGGTCGTCAGCGCTTAAAGCGATATCCAGTGAATTCTGAATTGATTCGAGATGGTCTATCTGGCCTTTTGTTTCAAGAATCAGCTCGTTCAATGCTTCGGCAGTACGCTTCATCTTTCCGTATTTGTCAAAGTATTTCTGCGCGTTCTCGGCAGGAGTTTTTGTGTTGTCGATAGGGATTTTGATGATTTTGTTGTCATCATAATAGTTTGCAGCTTCAAGAAACTTGTCGTCCGGTGTAAGTCCGTAGCCGAATGCGTTGATAAGCTCGCCGTACACCTTGTACTTTTCGCGTTTTTCGGAGTCCTTAAGCTGCTTCATCTGCAGGGAATATTTCTTCTGGTTTCGCTCCAGGAGGGTATTTACGTGTTTTCTCAGGTCGGCTGACTTCTGACGTATACGTGTATAGGTGTTTCTCTCAGAGTAGTAAAGCTCTAAAACCTCTGATATAGATTCATATTTTGTGACCGTTAAATCGCTATACTGAGTCAGCTCTATTGAAGAAAATTCCTTTGGTTCATTGCCGTCACGCACGATATTCGGCGTAAAACGATTATTTTTTATGTCCTCCATCATCCATGTGAAGTTGCTTCCCAGGTGCAAAAGCTCATCGTGTGAATAGGCAGCTTCAGGGGAGTCCGCGTCAAGGCCTGCCCTGTGAGCCAGCTCATTTGCCACAAGGGGGCTGATGCCGGAAAAGGATGAGTAGATAGCCTTTGAAACAGTAAGCGGCTTTGCTGATATAATATCCACAAACTGCTTCGAATCTACAGTCAGAGGATTATATTTATCCTCCTGTGTCGCGGGGATTCTGTAGGCTCTGCCCGGAAGCACCTCACGCACAGAGCTTACGGATGCGGGAATACGCTTGGCACTGTCTATTATCGTACCATCGGAGTCGGTAAAGATGATGTTTGAATATTTGCCCATCAGCTCGATAATAAGCACCTTGTGGCATAGATCGCCCATCTCGTTTAAGTGCTCGATTTCAAAGTTTATGATACGCTCCATGCCCGGCTGGTAAATCTTTGTGATGCGTCCGTTTGCTATATGCTTTCTTAAAACCATGCAAAATGTAGGGGCAGTGAGAGGGCTTACCTTATTTGTGGGTGTCAGGTAGATGAATGGAAGCGATGCACTTGCAGACATCGAAAGCCTGAACGAGCCGTTTGGTCCCTTTAGGGTAAGAAGCAGCTCATCTGCCTCAGGTTCTGCGATTTTACTGATTTTTGAGTTTAGTATCGTGCTGTTTAGCTCTGCAACTATATTTGAAATGACTATTCCGTCTAAAGCCATGATGTTCCTCCTTATTTCCTGTAAATATTCTAAGCTGCTGAATATTTATAATCATGAATATTTATATTATAATATATTTGACGAAAATCTCAAGGAGTTATATAATAAACTCATCTATGCATATGCGAAAGGAAAAATTATGATTAAAAGTATGACCGGCTTTGGCAGATACGAGTACGCAGATGCAAGCCGTAAGATTACAGTTGAGGTAAAATCCGTAAATCACAGATATCTGGATGTCAATATCAAGATGCCTAAAAAGCTCAATTTCTTCGAGAGTGCAATAAGGACTCTGCTTAAGGAGTACATAGAGCGTGGCAAGGTCGATATTTACATCACATATGAGGATTTTACAGAAAATAATCTCTCATTGCAGTATAATAAGGCTCTCGCGGGAGAATATCTTAAGTATCTGAATCAGATGGCGGAGGAATTCGGACTGGAGAATGATATAAGAGTGAGCACGCTGTCGAGATATCCGGAGGTATTTGCGATGGAGGAGCAGCCTGTAGATGAGGATGAGCTGTGGAGCAGTCTTGAGAAGGCTCTTCGCGGTGCATTTGAGCCATTTGTTGAAAGCCGCGTGCGCGAGGGAGAAAATCTTAAAAAAGACCTTTGCGAAAAGCTCGATAATATGGTATCATATGTTGATTTCATTGAGGAGCGTTCGCCACAGATTATTGTCGAATACCGTGCGCGTCTTGAGGAAAAGCTAAGAGAGCTGCTTGCAGACAATCAGCTTGATGATTCAAGAATAGCCCAGGAGGTCACTATTTTTGCGGACAAGATCTGTGTGGATGAGGAGACAGTCAGGCTCAAAAGCCATATCCTTTCCATGAAGGATTCGCTAAATGCCGGTGGCAGTGTGGGAAGAAAGCTTGATTTCCTCGCACAGGAGATGAACCGTGAGGCGAATACCATCCTTTCAAAGTCCAATGATCTTAAGATTTCTGACACAGGCATCAGTCTTAAAACTGATATAGAAAAGGTCAGGGAACAGATTCAAAATATTGAGTAATTTTAGGAGATTGTGATGAGTAACACAGGAAAATTAGTTGTTTTTTCAGGCTTTTCGGGTTCCGGAAAGGGTACTATCATGAAGGAGCTTATGGCAAAGCATGGTGATGATTATGCACTGAGCGTATCAGCCACGACCAGAGGTCCAAGGCCGGGTGAGGAGCATGGCAGAGAGTATTTTTTTATCTCAGAGGAAGAATTTGAACAGATGATAAAGGCAGACGGACTGCTTGAGTATGCCAAGTATGTAGATCATTACTACGGCACACCAAAGTCATATGTAAATGAGCAGCTTAGCGCAGGAAAGAATGTGATTCTTGAGATAGAAATCCAGGGAGCTTTAAAGATAAAGAAGCAGTTTCCTGATACGGTGCTTATGTTTGTGTCAGCGCCGAGTGCAGATGAGCTTAAGGACCGGCTTGTAGGAAGAGGCACAGAGACAAAAGAGGTCTGTGCACAGAGACTTTCAAGAGCATATGAGGAGTCTTTAGGCATAGAGAAATATGATTATTTAGTGGTAAATGATAAGCTTGACGATTGTGTAGAGCTTGTGAATGATATCATTCACAGCTCTGACGACACAAAAAAGAATCAGGATTATCTGGTATCATCAAATATAGATTTTATAAATAAAATGAGAAAAGAGCTTTTAAGCTTTTCGAAAGGAGATAAATAATATGATACATCCATCGTATGTAGAGTTAATGAAGGTAGTAAACAACAATGTAGAGATAGGTGAAGAGCCGGTAGTAAACAGCCGTTATTCTATCGTTATTGCTGCAGCAAAGCGTGCACGTCAGATTATTGATGGTGCAGAACCACTTATCGCACACCCTAAGTGCAATAAGCCATTATCTATTGCTGTAGAGGAGCTGTACACGGGAGCTGTCAGAATCGTCTCAGATGATGAGGATTTAAACGAAGGCGAAGAGGCTTAATCTAGGAGGGGAAAGGCTGTTTTGTCTTTCCCTTTAATTGTAAATACTTACATTTGAGAGGTACTATGAAATTATTATTTATTTCGCTTGGATGCGATAAAAACCTTGTGGATTCAGAGTATATGATAGGCATGCTTGCAAATGACGGCATTGAGATGACCGATGATGAGACGCAGGCTGATATCATTATCGTAAACAGCTGCTGCTTCATAGGTGATGCAAAGGAGGAGAGTATCAATACAATTCTCGAGATGGCTCAGTATAAGGAGACAGGCAAATGCAAATCACTTATTGTGACAGGCTGTCTGGCACAAAGATACAAGGATGAGATTTTTAAGGAAATCCCAGAGGTTGATGCCATACTTGGCACCAATTCATATGATACTATAGTTGAAGCTGTCCATGAGACACTTGAAAAACACAGATACAGCAATCTGCACACCTTAGAGGGGCTTCCCAGCATAAAGACAAAGCGTATTGTCACCACAGGAGGGCATTTCGCTTACCTTAAGATAGCAGAGGGTTGCAATAAAAACTGTACCTACTGTGTCATTCCATCTGTCAGAGGTCGTTACAGAAGTGTGCCGATGGAGGATTTGATTGAGCAGGCGAAGAGCCTTGTGGAGCAGGGGGCAAAGGAGCTTATACTTGTTGCCCAGGAGACCACACTTTACGGAGTGGATTTGTATGGTGAGAAGTCACTTCATAAGCTTTTGGATGAGCTCAACAAGATAAGCGGGCTGTTCTGGATAAGGATTATGTACTGCTATCCCGAGGAGATATACGATGAGCTTATAGAGTCCATGATAAAGGATGAGAAGGTATGCCATTATCTGGATATGCCAATCCAGCACTGCAATGACGATATTTTAAGGCGCATGGGTAGAAAAACAACAAAGGCTGAGCTTATGGAGCGTATCAGAATGCTGCGTGAGAGAATACCTGATATCACACTAAGGACCACACTTATATGTGGCTTCCCGGGTGAGACACAGGATAATCACGAGGAGCTTATGCAGTTTGTAAATGATATGGAGTTTGACCGTCTGGGAGCCTTTACGTATTCCCCGGAGGAGGGCACAAAGGCAGCTGCAATGCCTGATCAGATAGATGATGATATAAAGGCTGACTGGCAGGCAGATGTCATGGAGCTTGAGGAAGAGGTCATTTTTGATAAAAATGAGACACTAAAGGGTAAAGAATTATATGTTTTCATAGAGGGCAAGGTGGCTGATGAAAATGCTTATATCGGCCGTACATACAGAGATGCACCGAATGTTGACGGATATATATTCATCAACACTGATGAGACACTTATGACCGGCGATATATGCAAGGTTATGGTGACCGGTGCGTATGAATATGATTTGATAGGAGAACTTGTAAAATGAATTTACCAAACAAACTTACAATCTTAAGAGTGATACTTATTCCGTTTTTTGTATTTTTCCTTATTTCACCGTTTTTTGACGGATACGGAAATTATATAGCACTTGCGATATTTATCATTGCAAGTCTGACCGATATGGCTGACGGAAAAATTGCAAGAAAATACAATCTTGTTACAAATTTCGGCAAGTTTATGGATCCGCTTGCAGACAAGCTGCTTGTATGCTCTGCAATGATATGCCTTGTTGATTTAAAGCTTATCCCTGTATGGGTTGTACTTATTATCATTGCAAGAGAGTTTATCATAAGCGGTTTCAGACTCGTTGCATCAGACAATGGAATTGTCATTGCAGCAAGCTACTGGGGAAAGTTTAAGACAACCTTCCAGATGCTTATGGTTATTGTTATTATTTTTAATATCAATCTGCAGCTTGGCTGGTTAAATATCCTTGGAACAATCCTCATTTATGTGGCACTTGTGCTCACAGTTGTTTCGCTTATTGACTATATTGCAAAGAATAAGGACGTCTTAAAGGACCAGAAATAGACTATAACAGGGAGAAAAGTATGAGAATAATAGCAGGA
>ULJT01016234.1_pt1 | contig 8221 bp, 7 predicted proteins | sample 1950931 | NCBI WGS metagenome assembly ULJT01 (sample SAMEA4835478, study PRJEB28245) | human gut metagenome | biome: gut microbiome; material: fecal sample | place: Denmark | collected 2008 | reverse complement strand
TGCGAAAGATCGACACCACCCATGAGCTGACAAGTTACGAGGTGGACAAGATCGTTCTGCCCGATGAGCCGAGCATGTGGCAGCGGCTTGTTGCAAAGGACTTTACTTTTGACCCGGAGCGGTATTATCCGGAATCTTATGCGCATCTAAACCTGAATGATGAGGGGCCCCAGTGGAAGATCTTTTCGGCAGAGGAGCTGTGCCGCCGTGACCAACAGGGACACCAGAGCCTAAAAGAGAAATACGGGAAATGAGAAACACTCGAGGCTGGTTAAGATAACCAGCCTCGGGTGTTTTTATTGTCTTCAGCAGCGCAGAATATAAAGCTGGAGTGCTGCGAGTGGCTGCCCTGCAGATCTATGAATAGTTGAGAATAGATGTTGCTTCAAATATTATTTTGCTGCGATTTCGCAGCAAAATAATATTATCTATTGCATTTTCGCAGCATATATGTTAAAGTGAAAAGGGTGATAAAGTGACTTCTTTAGGAAAATATTTGCGTGAAACTCGCAATCAGCGAGGATTCAGTCTTAAATTTGTTTGCGTGAATACCGGAATTAAAGATTCGACGCTCAGCAGAATTGAACGAGAGAAAAACAAGTCTGTCCCAGGTGCTGAAATTCTGCGGAAGCTGGCTGCGTTATACAGTATTTCTCTTGTTGATCTATACTGCATGGCAGGCTATTTAAGCAAACGAGATATTTCTTCATATAGGCACACATTTCAAAAGGTAGACTTGCTGACAGAAAAAGAGAAGATGCACATTCAGGAAGAAATTGATTTATTTACAAAAGGGAGGGATGCCTCATGATTTTTAGACTTGGAGAGCTTTTCTGCGGGCCAGGCGGTCTTGCTTGGGGCGCCATGAATGCGGATATAGGAAATCCTGATTTCGGAATCGTACATGCATGGGCCAATGATTATGACGAAAATACCTGTCAAACATATCGACGCAACATCTGCCCGAATGCACCTGAGACTGTGTACCATGCCGATGTTCGAAAGTTCGATTTGAAGAATCTTGCACCTATTGATGCTTTCGCATTCGGTTTCCCTTGTAATGACTACAGTGTTGTTGGAGAGCAAAAGGGAATGGAAGGTGTGTATGGTCCGCTATATTCTTACGGCATCACGGTGCTCAAGAGATATAAGCCGCAGTGGTTTTTGGCAGAGAATGTTGGCGGTTTGAAAAATGCAAACGACGGTAAGGCGTTTACTAAAATATTGGCAGAAATGCGAAAGGCAGGGTATAAGCTTTACCCCAACCTATATAAGTTTGAAACTTACGGGATTCCACAAGCACGGCACAGGATTATCATTGTAGGCATCCGAAAGGATATTAATGTTGAATTTAAGATTCCGTCTAATGCTCCCTATGCGGAGGTAGATAATACCTGTAAAACTGCAATTGAAGTACCGCCTATCGCGGCGAATGCCCCCAATAATGATTTTGCAAATCAATCTGCGACAGTGGTGGAACGGTTGGGATATATTCGGCCAGGAGAAAATGCGTTCACAGCTGATATTCCAGAACGTTTGAAGCTGAACATTTCTGGCGCAAAAATCAGCCAAATTTACAAACGATTAGACCCTGAAAAACCTGCTTATACTGTTACAGGTAGCGGGGGTGGGGGAACTCACATTTACCATTGGGAAGAGCCGCGAGCATTGACGAATAGAGAGAGAGCCAGACTGCAAACATTTCCGGATGACTTCGTTTTTGTGGGAAGCAAAGAAAGTGTTCGCAAACAAATCGGAATGGCAGTACCTTGCAGAGGTGCTCAAATTATTTTTGAGGCAATACTAAAATCATTTGCAGGGATTCCATATGAATCTATGCCTGCAAATATTGAAGAATAAAGAAAGCCCTTGCTGATACTTGCCTCTTTGTATTAGTAAGGGCTTCAATAGATTACTATCCAGATATTACGAGTGTCAGTAGAATTTATTGTTCGGATGTGATACTATAATTTTAGCGTTTTGATGCAAATCGGTTAAGGAAGTTTATCAACTCGTGGATATGTTGTCTTTCTAATTATAAAGGAGGAGGATGGCTATGCCAAAAGCCGGAGATCGCTATACTGTAACAATCCAGCCATCGCATGTTGATTGGGGCGATCAATATCGTAACCCAACTAATCGGACCGTAATTCCAGGTGAGTCATATGTAGCAATTCCTGTGCAATATGCAAGAGCATATGGAATCTTCCGTGGAACTCATTACAACGCTTTTTTCGCCAACGGGTCAGCCCCAATAAAAATCAAGGCAGCAGGGAACGGAACTTCTGACGGCGAATATGCAAAACAATTTGAGGGCATCGGTCCTGGAGCATGCAAAGCATTTACTCCGTGGTACACCGCTTGTGGTGCTAAAATTGGTGACACTGTGTTAGTAGAGTTTCTCTCTGATACTGATGTTCGGTTTACGCTCATCTAACTACTAACTTTCCTAAATACATCGAAACGCTTACTGGAGCTGAGGCTTACTCAGCTCCAGTTTTATTCGCAATCCGACAAGGTTATGATCTATTGAGAAAAATCCATATAATATGTTTCTTCGTCCAGCTTTAAAAACACCACATCGGTTCGACCATATCTGTCGAGATCGGCTCTTGTAATATATGAACCATTTGCAAGACCGAGCCTGTTCCTAAAATATTCACCCAAGTCGCTGTTCCGAGCCGGGGTGGTAATAGCTTTGTCATTCTGCTGTTCGACGCGAAGAATGAGTTGATGACGGTCATCTGTAAGTGCAGTAAAATGCCGTTTTTCCAATGGGAAGAATCCACTTTTTGCAATTCTGCTTGGAAGTGAAATATATGCCTCGTTCGGATTACGACCATGCCGTTGCCCCCAATTTAGACCGGAGTGCCTTCCAGGTTCCCCGGCTCTGGTGATTAGGCTGAGAGTAACCGTCTGATAACCATCCTGAGACAAAAGGTCGACGCCCTCAATGAGTTCATTTTCTAAGTCCAGAATGGCATGTGCAGGATGAATAACTACATATTCCTCTATTTCTGCGTGATGAGCATAGATACTTCGGTCAATCAGTGATTGGTAGTATTCCAGAGCCTCCTGCGGATTGCATTCATTCATTACCTCTTGGCGGTGCTTTCCAACAAAAGAACTCTGCACAAAGTTTGCTGATCCTGCAAAAGCAAGTACGGGAGAACCATCCTTGGCCCAGATAAATAGGTTAGAATGTACAGCTGGAGCATCATATATGTAACTGCACTCCAACCGTTCTATTTCCGGTGGCAACTCATCTTGCATAAGGTGGATAAATCCTTCGTGCACAGATACACTAATGCCATCAAAGGGAACCATGCCGACCAGCAGATAAATTTTTATCGGCGCTTGTGTTTTATGATACAGGTTCTTGATATACCATGACAGCATCGTAGGTGTGGCATATCCGGACACAATGTATAGTTCGTTCACATCTTTCGACAGAGGATTAAATAGTATTGTTTTTGCGATATTATTAAGTATCACGACTACTTTTCACCTTGCCCTTATTTTGAAGAAGATATCTCCGCTATTGTTTTAATGACTACATCAACGCATTCATTCAGGCGTTTTTTAATCTGCCATTCCCAGAAACGAAGTACGATCCACCCCATTGCTTGGAGCTGGGCCGTAATCTCTTTATCCCGAGCCATATTGCGTTCTATTTTGGGTATCCAGTAATCGCGGTTTGACTTGATTCTCTGATGCCGATTCTCCCAGTCATAACCATGCCAATAATCCGAATCACAAAATACAACAATTCTGTACTTTGTGATAGCGATATCGGGTTTGCCAGGTAATTGTTTGTAATTTTTTCGATACCGAACACCACGATGCCACAAAGCAGTCCTCAATGCAATTTCAATGCTGGTATCCTTGCTTCTTATCGCTTGCATATTTTTTCGGCGCTGTTCAGGAGTCAGGTCATCCATATCACATTTCCTGTCAATTACTCAGAATATTCTTCGTCAGATTCTTTTACATCATAATAGACAACATTATCTGGGAGCTTGATGTTAGGCACCCAAAGTTCTTTGCCACCCCATCCTTTTCGACCGGTGACCTTGTACATGGTAAGCACAACCAGGTCGGAGAAGGAGCCGCCTAAGCTCCAGTCATTAGGAGAAAGCAAAGCACCGGTGTCCTTGGCAACATCTCTGTTTCTACGGACAATCAGGATTCCCTGTGCGGAAGGCTTCTCCGCGAGCATCGTATCCAAAACAGAAACAAAGCTGGAAACAATGAAATCATCTGCAGAAGTGATGTGAGAGAATACTTCGTTCATGAGCCGCAGATTAACCTGATAGGAGGATTCCTTATCATCAAAGGGTGCCAACAGCTTGTCCAGATCTTCAATGGAGTTATTGTCAGGATCGAAGGGATAATAATTTGTACCGCCAGAAAGCATAAAGACCTTCTGATTGTCCAGGACATTGGTACGTGTGGGATTCAATCCCTCCGGATAGTAAATCTTGATGTGTTCGGAGCCCTTTTCGATTTGGGCAACGATGGAGTTATTGGTCGCATTGATATCTGCAAACAGCTTATAAAGCGGCTCGTCGATGAATACCATCATCATGCCGGGATCTCGGTCATATCCGAACATGCGGCTGTGTTGCCACATGGTGTCGGCCTGCGGCTTTTTGCTGGTTCGTGTGTAGTAAATGGTGTGCAGCCCTGGGAATGTGACACCGCGGCCCAAGGTGTTGCCGCCGATAACGATATTCGAGCCGGATGAGTATTCTGCGCTGTCGACATCATTCTTGCCGTTCATCACGATGACTTTCACCGCATTGTTTTCGAGAAGATTCCTGACAGTCGCAAAGAGCATATCAAAGTCAACCTTTGAAACCTTTTGCGGATTAAGAGCGTCATATTCTTTCTTAAGTTCGTCCTTAAACTCAGCATTCAAATGCCCCAGACACCATGCAAGCTCGGCGGCCATTGCCTTTGCGTACTTGCTATGTACGGCTTGTCTGACGCTGGGATGGAGCAGGCAGTTACAGGTCTTGCCGCCAGATGCTAAAATCTGACCAGATACTGTGAGATGATGCAGAACAACTTGATGCTCTGGTTTAGCAATTTTTTCGAGGTATTTGATACAGTCGGCAGTCTTGTTCTTCGGGAAGAAGAAGTCACCACCCAGATAAGCACTGCCAGGTTCAAAATAATGGGTGAAGCAGGGATGCCAGCCGGATGCCATTGTCTGCAGGAAGATGGCCTGGGGTGTCCCGGTGACCTGAAGATAAATGCTGCTGGAGGCACCGTTCTTGATGGAATCCAAATACTTATTGATGGAGGACTGTCGTCCCTTATTGATAAGGGTGTTTAGTGATGCGGCATCTGCCTCATCATCAATGATAAACAAGGGATTTCCCTTCATAAAACCTGTCGAAGCAAATACATTGGCCCAGAGACGAAGGACCCGATAATTCTTCTTCAACACGATGATGGCAGGCTCCATCAAGCTGTTCTGAATGAATAATCCAGAGTCATTTTCACCACAGACACAAAAGCCGGTCAGGTCGGCCTTGACACGGTCAAGAGTTTGTTGCTGCAATACCACATTATCTGTGGTAAGCAGGACGAACACCGGGAATCCGAGGTCCGCAGCCTTACACATGATACCGAACATTTGGCCCGTTTTGCCAGACTGGACATTGCCAAACAGTAGACCAATTTCATGAGAACAGAAGGAGAAGTTCTTAATGTACCGATTGCCGACTTCATCTGCGGTCTTGGCGATGGACTCTGCCAACTTGGGGTTGCCGCGGTCTGTGATCGTCTTGAGATAAGTTTTCAGGTATTGCATTATTCTTCATCTCCTTCTTCATCACCTAAAGTTGCCTCAAAGGACAGAATCCAGACATCGAGCATATTACCTTCCTCGTCCTCGGTTTTCTGATCCGTTTTTGTAAGGACAAGTCTGTCGCATCCGTATGCTGCAAGCATTTCCTTGGTAATCATACCTGTACGGTCTTTGTCGGCCTGAGTGTCGTTCACAGGGGTGACCAAACCAGCTGCGGCCAGACGTCCCTTGATCCAGCGGCCCAGAATCAGCTCGTCACCGACAGCGCTGAACTGCTTATTGCCATCACTGGTGGTGTGTGCCTTAAATGTATATCCATCATCGGTTATAACAGCAAAAGTGGCATTCTTTTCAGGATAGCCTCCCAGCCGGGTAATCTGTTTGCTGACTGTGAACTGAGTTTCATACCAGTCACGAGATTTTCTGGCGCTTCTCGGCGCTGCGTAGCTCACGTTCAGATTGGACTTCGTATAGTGTTTGCCATCATCCATGTGACGCTCATCATAGGCAGGTACCTTGATAGGAAGCACAAAGGAAATGTTGGTTTTATGTCGTTCAAACAGTTCCACCTGAGTCTGGGGAATTTGCTCAACTGTGTCAACTCCGGTAAGAGAGGTATTCAATTCACGGATGATAGGCATACCAACCACATCATCAATTCTTGCGGACGTAGCCGGAGCTGCCATCTTACGAATTAGAGCAGCAATTTCATTACACTCAGACGCATCTTCGGTCACAGCAGATACTTCGTACTGCCTGCGATTGTTTGCTTCCAGTTTAATAACACCGAGGTTTGCGGAACCGATAATGGCAGACTTTACCTGATCGTCTTTATAAAAAGCATAGAGCTTGCCATGGTACTTGAAGGCCCTGACGATCCGAATCTCTCCGATGCCGGCATCGACCCATTTGCGGTTCAGTGCGATTGCCGTGTGATAAATGCTCTCTGGCATTCCTTCAACAAAATACATACCGATGGTCAGCACAATGCGTCGGATTTTCTGCGTATCTACCATTTGCTCCAGTTCTTGCAATGCGGCTTTAGACACATAGCCCACGGCGATTTCTACAACGTCAGAGGATGAAATTTCTTTTAAGAAGCGATCTGATATGGTTTCCTGATTGTCCTCAGTTCCCAGAGGAAGTATGTTCGAATATAATAATTTCATTTCAGTACCCTCCTGTTGACCCGATGCTGGTTCAGACTGCCTTAGAAAATGACAGGCGTGAGCCGATTGGCAAACGACGAAATATTACATCTATCAACATAATATCATTTTTTCGCTGGATATACAATCAAAATCACGGGAATGGCATTGCTCCTATAAGGAGGGTGTAGCTTGGAGGAACGTTGTCCTTGCAAAGGTGCTTTCTCTGAGCTATACTGTTTTGCGGGAATGCATAAGACGGATGAGAGTTCAAGACAATAGGCTTATATAATGCTTGCGCTGGCGCACGAAGACCTTGCCGTGACGGGATATATGAATTAGAGAGAAGTGACAATACAATGGATAAGAATCTCAAGAGAAAGGAATTGGCGCTTCGCAGTTCTGCCGCAGAATATCTGACCTTTGTGGCCTCCACCGGCGGCAGTGACGAAAGTTTTGAGATGCGTTATGAGGATGAGAATATCTGGCTGACGCAGAAGATGATGGCAGCGCTTTACGATGTTGACATTCGCACAATTAATGAGCACATTAAGAAAATATATGACGACCACGAACTGTCGGAGGAGGCAACTGTCCGGAATTTCCGGATAGTTCAAGCCGAGGGGGGACGACAGGTCAACAGAGAACTGAAGCATTACACGCTTCAAATGATCATTGCTGTTGGATTTAAGGTCAACAATCCCCGTGCGGTACAGTTTCGCAAATGGGCGGGGCAGATCGTGAAAGACCATACCATCCAAGGCTGGACCATGGATAAGGAACGCCTGAAAAAAGGACATATGTTTACGGATGAATACTTTGAGCGTCAGCTCCAGTACATCCGTGAAATCCGGCTGTCTGAGCGGAAATTCTATCAAAAGGTCACGGACCTCTACGCTACAGCTTTCGACTACGACAAGGATGCAAGGACCACTCGTCTGTTTTTCCAGACCGTGCAGAACAAGCTACATTATGCCGTTCATCGCCACACAGCGGCAGAGCTGATCGTGGAGCGGGCTGATGCGGCGAAAGAACACATGGGGCTGGCAACCTGGGAAAATGCACCAGACGGGAAAATCGTAAGGGCTGATGTGACCGTAGCCAAGAATTATTTGAGCGAAAAGGAAATGTCATATCTGGAGCGGATTGTGTCTCTCTATTTGGACTATGCCGAGCTTCAGGCTGAACGCAGAATTCCTATGAGTATGGAGGATTGGGCGAAGCGTCTGGACGGGTTCTTGGAGTTTAACGGAAA
>ULJT01023370.1_pt1 | contig 8509 bp, 1 predicted proteins | sample 1950931 | NCBI WGS metagenome assembly ULJT01 (sample SAMEA4835478, study PRJEB28245) | human gut metagenome | biome: gut microbiome; material: fecal sample | place: Denmark | collected 2008 | reverse complement strand
TGTACGCACGTTATATGTAACCTGGCACTTGTTACGCGTCATTACGACGTTAACATATTCGTCGCTATTGCTTATGCTTACAGAACCGTTCTGGCTCTGATACCCGGCCTTTGACGCCTGCCAGCTTAATGTCTGGGGCGGCACGTATGTTCCGAATACCGCACGTCCGGCTCCATCCGTGTTCTTTACCGTACCTCCGCATACAATACGCACTCCTCTTATGGATATCCCTTTCTCGTCCACCACGTCGAAAATAACTTTATAAGTATTTACGCCAAGAACTATCGTCGCACTTGTATCGTATTCCCCTACCGATACAAACGTACTGTTCTCGTTATATTGGGGAAGCTTGCTTGCCGTGGCCGTACCGGAACTTCCTGCCTCCACATTGAAGGTCGTATATCCTTGTCCATCGGAATATTGCGTCATTCCGTTAAACGTCACCTGTGCCCCACTTATGCCTATATTGCTGCCATTGACAACCTGTATTCTCACATTCACCCTCTTTACGGTAAAATTGATAGGAACACGGGTGTCCGAATTGTACACGGTAAACGAATTCACCACGTCATAACAATAATGATATTTTGCCACATAATCGTATGTACCCGAAAACAATTGCGTAGATACCAACCCTAATTCGTTCGTCGTCAATTTTTCGCTTTGTCCTACAATCTCGATTGTCGCCCCAGAAGCCTGCGCACTTCCTATAGTCGCCTGGAACGTCACGTTGAACGGCACGGATGCCTTTTCTGCCATCTTTATAGTATAGGCATTGTCTCCTGCCGTTATGTTCACGTTCCCCTTTGCCGGGTTATAGTCCTGGTGAGACGCGCTCCACTCCCACACACCAAGTTCAAGCGTCCAGCTTGCCGCGATACCGTTGTTGTTGGAATATCTCGTTTCCCCGTTTATCGTCACTACCGCATTACTAATAGGGTCGTTCGTTTCCACATCCAATACCGTTACCGTCAGTTTTCCGGTCTGCTTAACAAGGTCTACCGTTATGGCTAAAGGCTGGTTTATCAATACTGCCGTTCCTGTTCTCGGCTCATACCCCGTCTTTGTCACATTCCACGGATAACTGCCCGGCACACGGTTAAAGACCGCGTTTCCGCTCGCGTCCGTATTGACCGTTTGTTCGTCCTCTCCTACGCCAAGCACTACGGGCTGGTTCTTGACGGGCTGTCCGCTCATTCTCACGGTAAATATGATGTCGTAGGTAACAAGCTTCAATTGTACATCCACTCTCTTGTTCTCTCCGTTCACCGTCACAACACCTTGTTTCGTATAATATCCTTCCTTCTGTACGGTCCAGTTATAACCGCCCGATATACGGACAAATTGCGCCTGCCCTCCACTCGTACTTATTGATTCCGTACCTACAGTAACCAAAGCATCGTCAAGCGGTGTATTGTTATCGTCCGTAACATAAAAATCAATCAGATAGCCTATCTGCACCAAGTCAACTTCTACCGTCACGTCCTTATCCACGACTTCCACCGTTCCTTCCTGCCCGTTAAATTCCGTCTTTGACACCTTCCAGGCATAAGAACCTGCCACCTCTACAAATGTCACAACCCCGTTTCTTTCCGTCTGTAGGGTTGTGCCGTTAAAAGTAACATCCGCTTTCGCTACGGGCAACCCGTTGCTTCTCACGACAAAGTTTATGTTGTATTTCGGTATGGGATTGAACTGTATGTCTATAACCGCGTTTCCGTATATGGTAAAATCCTTTTCCACGGTTATATATCCTTCTTTCACGACCTTATAATGATACGTTCCTGCCGGATATATAAACCCGGTTGCAAGTCCCTGCGCATTCGAGCTTCCAGTCTGGTTAGGAATATCTTCACCCGTCACTAATACAGATGCACCCGATACTGGCTCCACACCGTCCCTTATACGGAAAGTCACGTTATAGTAAGGTATCTTTTCCATCTCTATTTCGATATTGGTAGAATCCACTATTTCGGCATTTCTTCTCACCGTATAATAGTCTTCATATTCTGCCACATATTCATATATACCGGGAAATACCTCAAATGTCACTATACCGTTGCTTCCGGTATATTGAACCTTTCCTGCAAAGGACACTTTCACATTCTGCATCCAGTCTTTCGTTTCCTTGTCACGGACAAAGAATGTCACGACACGTTCATAGGCAGCACCTTTCAACTGTATGTATTCTACCGTATCCTTGTCCACTAATAGAGAATTCTCTACGCTTTCAAAGTTATCGGCTTCCACCTCATAATACCATTGTCCGCGCGGTAATATTATCTTTGCTTCCCCGTTTACATCCGTTACAAGCTCTTCCCCGTTTATTGTAATTCTCGCATTCGGTATGTACTTGTTCCGATTAGAAAACACCTTGAACAATATCTGATATTCCTCTTCCCCGACATAGGGTCTTATCAATTCGCTGCCGAATATGTTCTTATATCCAACAAGGTAGTTTTTTAGGAAGGTCTCTACAGTGAATTGCTTCTGATATGCGTTGTTTTTATAATAGGCGGCTATAATATCTCTTTCCCCCAAATATCCCTGTGAAAACGGCAAATACAACGGTTTTACATGAAAATCGTAAATATATACATACGGTTGGTTGGAAGTCGTTCTTTCCTGCACGAATATCGGTGCTATATACTTCATACCCGGCTTTATTGACAAGGCACGTCCGGACGGGAAATTAAGCGCTGGCGCATTCAAAAACTTCTCGTTCGTTGACAACAGTATTCCTTTTATGTAGTAATATATACTGTTGTTCTTTATGTCCAGATATTCGTTTTCGTGGAACCATAGAGAGCTTCCGGTTATCTGTCCGTTCTCCAGTATACCCATAGGCAACGGTTCACCGTCTACCGTCTCATATCCTGCCACTCCAAATTTAAGGTTCTGGTTCTCTATTGCAGATACCTTTACTTGTAATGATATTTCGTATGATAAATTAGGGTCTATGATAATAAGCTTGTCCAGGTCAACCCTTCCGTCTATACCTACAGTCTGGCTACCAAAAAAGGTCATTGCATTGAATATCTCTTCATCGTCTCCGTTTTCGTCCTGGGTAATGCTTATACTTTCCGGTATCAATAGAGGGTAATTATTCAAGTCCTCTACTCCTTTTGTATATTCATACGCTTTTGATACATTCATTACCGTATTCGTCCGGTCACATGTGGGTGAGCTATATCCCATCGCCCATCCTGTAGCTTCCGGTCTCAACAAGGCAAATATAAACTCGTCCAAAGAATTATACCTTATCAATCGCAACAACTCACCCAATATCTCACCTTCCTTGCTTATGATGTCAAGTCTTCCACGTTTTGAATATTCTTCCAAGTAGTTGTAAAATAGATATTCCATTTGTTCCTGGCTGTCCACCATATTAGTAACCAAACCTCTATTCTGGATAAACATCTCAAACAGAATCTGATTCGTGTCTATCTTCTTGTACTGCCTTGCATACAACACTATCAAAGCGAATATGTGGGTTATGGTTCCCCAGAATACACGAAAATCTTCATTCTCTTTCTTTTTTAAGAATGTAGGCAAAATCCCCCTTCCTTCCAGTTTTTCAAGCACATTCTCTGCCCACTGTATCACTTCCTTGTCGTTTTCTTCAAAAAAACGACTGAATGGTAATTTGTCATATATGGGTGTGGATTGAGGTAAAAATAATCCCCCACACGGGTTTTCTTTCTTTATTCTTTTTTCCATGTTGAGACACAATTAATTGCTCGTAAAAATACGATTATTTTTGGATATTACGAAAACAAACGCAACGAAAATACTGTAGAACCGTTCCACTACCTCAATCTCCTTTGTTCAAGACAGTACAATAACAATAGAGGCTCTGAAGGTAGGGGTGTGGGTGAAGGATGAACAAATTTTTGATAAATTCTTTATTTCTTCCGGTTCTGGTAAGGGATATACTGGAGCGTTCGTATTTAGAGAATCGGGCAGTAATTTAAATACTTGGGCTGCACAACCAAGCAACGCACAAGCTTCTGTGGTTGGATTAAATGAAAGTGGTACCTTATTTAAAGTTGGGACCGCATTTGACGTTGTTAGTTATGGCGGAATAGATACGCCTGCAATAAGTACATTTAATAGTAGCTCAAAACGTATTGATTTACAGAAAATGACAGAATCTTCAACTGATTTTCAAATGTATAATAATCAAGTATTTATAAGCTCACGTATAGCAAGTGATGATGGAGATTTTTGGAGCATATCGGGAGTTAATGTAATAAAAAGAGGAACGTATTCATGGTTTGAAGTTTCTGGAAGATTAGACGATTTATTTTACGTAAAAGGTAAAAATTACAATTTCGTACAAACCATTTATCCTATGGTTTATGGTAATGGGTATTCATTAATAAATTGTTTTTGTCCTATATTAAATACTTATTCAGATAAAGGAACAAATGATTTAGATGTATGGTTAGGTAGATATTTAAGAGTAAACGAACAAAATCAAGGTTCAAACGGGTTTCAAGTAATCATTACAACAGTTTCTAATTCAACAAGTTGGAGTGAACATGATTTGTTAATTACTAACGTTAGTCAGCAAATAAATGTAAATGATAGCAAATTTGGACCATGCTTCTTTAAAAGAATTGTTTTCAATAGAACAACACAACAAAAAGGAAACGCAATATTTTTAACATGGGGTCCAGAACATAATTCTACAAAGAAAGATGCTAAATTTTATTTAGGTGTGATTAATTACAATTTCCCTAATGACTTTGTAACAGATTTGTTTCGTTCCTCAAATTGGAGTTTGTATATTAACATTCCAGAGAATATATCCGGTAATATTGGGAATAATTTATGGATAACAAAAGATTTGAAATTAATGTTATGTGTTCCTAAAGGAGATTATGGTGCAGGAAAAGGACTTAATATAGTTACAAGTTCAAACGCTCTTTTTAATGCGAAAGGCTGGGCTGGTGCTTCTTATTCACTCAATGACAGTTCGGTATCTGAAATAAATTCAGCACTTGCAAATTACCATGTTCTCGAAATTACATTTAATGATAATAACAACAAAATGATTGTTTTATGTAATAATAAAAGAGGTTCTATAGGTGTCACTTTAGGTTCTGGTGGTGATATATTTAATTCTTTTGAAATAGGTATCCAGCCGACTCACATGTTTTGTTTTATGAAAGTAGGGAATAAATGGAAAAATATTTCTTACAATCTTGTAGGATTTACTAATTTTTGGAATACTTATAATTCACTTGGTAATCAAGGAGAAGGATATAAACCATTCTTTAGTATTAATCGAAATTACCAAACTGGGTATGATATAGGTTACATGTCTCCATCTTGTAGTAGTGATACAAAAATGTATTATGCTAAACTTACATTTGATGATTGATATATAAGGTGTTTGCATCGATTAAAATAAATGACGGGCATACAATCAAATATGCCCGTCTGTTTCTATTTAATCATTAAAAGTAAGGGAAGCGTAATATGCTGTAGCATTTTCACTGTACGAAGGATAAACATAACTCATATCCCATGTGTTCCCCAAATAATTCTGGTTAATACTAAAGAATGGTCTCAATTTACCACTTCCAGAAGCGTTATATTTGTTCCAGAAATTAGTAAATCCTACTATACTATATGGTATATTTTTCCATTTACCACCATTTAGTATTTCAAAACAAAATATATTAGTAGGATGTATACCTTCTACATAGGAATTAGCAATAATCGCTCCTCCTTGTGCTCCCTTTTGTCCATTACAGAGAACAATCATTTTAGAACCATCTTTATTAAATATAACGTCAAGAACATAATAATTAGCAAGAGTGCTTCTTAATTCTGATACAAAGTTATCATTAATAGTTATTGACGTTGCAGCCCAGCCGTTTTCATCAACTAAAAAAGAAGTGCTTCTTACTATATTTATTCCTTTCGACGCTCCCCAAGGACCCTTGCCAACATAAAACATAAATCTCTTATCTTTTGATATCCACACATTACCTCCCATATTGTTAGTAATAGAAGAAGGTATGTTATTGTAACAATGCCAATATTGCAAACCACTACTACTATTTATATAATTCCATGTAGAAGAACCTTTCCATACCAATACATAAAAATCAAAAGTTAGATTTTCTTCTGAAAAAGTCTTTTGAGGGCCGTATACAAACAATATCAATTGATGTTTGGACAGATTAATATACGCTCTCTTGTAAAAGAATATATTGATTTTTCTTCCAACAGTAGGTCCATTAACTTTTAAGCTATAAGAGCTCATAGAAGAGCCGATATCCCAAGATTGAAGTCTTATACTAATTTGATTGTTATTATTTGGTGTTTCGGGTATCGCAATTATTTCTTGACTATTAATGCTTTCATTAATTGAATTTAATTCTTCTTGTGTTACTAAAACACATAAAGAATTACGTACGGAATAATTGTTGCTATTTTGAAACACTGAACCTAAAGTGCTATCATTATTGCCTTTTACATAATTTAAAAAACCTTTTCTTATATTCAATTGCCCCCATGTTAACCTATTTGCGCCACTAAATCCGCAACATACGTAGTTCAAGTTTTGAAAATCACCATTAGAAGAAGGACTTAAATAAAAACTACCTTGTATATGACTATATCCATACAGTCTATATGAATCATTCGCTCTATTAGAATCAAAAAATGTTGAAACTCCATATACATAAAGAGATTCAACGTAAAGAGAAGCCACTGTTTTTAGATTTATCACCTCTAAAGAATTTACTTTATTGGGGTCGTATGTCAATATAGCTGCACACGAACTACTTGGATATGTCTTATTTGCCTCTACAATTGGTTCTACATATAACCCAGAATACGAATTTTTACGAGATGTTGCGTCTTTTCCGAAATTACCGCTACTAAATTCATCCTTCACCCACACCCCTACCTTCAGAGCCTCTATTGTTATTGTACTGTCTTGAACAAAGGAGATTGAGGTAGTGGAACGGTTCGGATAGTTCCAGTCTCCTGTTCCTGTTCCTCCCCATGTCGTGCTTCCTCCTGCTTCCCACCAGTAATTACCCGGCTTTATCTTCAAGACCACCTGTCCGCTCGTGTTTGTAGTGCCGCTGTATGATGTACTGCTGTTGTTGCTTGACAACTTCACTATTACACCACTTCCTACTCTTGAACCTGTACTCGCGTTGTTTACGTTTATCGTTATCGTTACCTCACTTGGTGTCAGATTGATTGTCAAACCTCCTGTATTGTTGCTTGTCGTATTTGACGTGACGTATCTTGTAGCGGTTACTACATATCGGTTTGTTAGTCCAGATACATATACTGTTGCTTGTCCTGCACTGTTTGTCGTTACTGTCTGGATTGCATAACCAGAAGAATCGCTATAATCTCCATTAATACCGTACATTCTTATCGCAGCACCATTTACAGCCGCACCTGTATAAATATTTCGTACAGTCACAGTCATACTCTTTATTGCTGTAGAATAGAATGCTGTAGTGTCATTGTTATGTCCTATATTACTGAAATTATAATTAGGAGTGATGGAATATGGTGTTTCGGTTGTCGTTGTGCCTGTCACGAAATAATTCGCTAATTTTGCCGTTATTGTTGTTGTAATACCTGCTATCCATGTATATGTTGCATCTCTATATACATTCCCATCTAAAGCAAGTGTAACTGTCGTTGCTGTTCCTGCTGTTGTAAATATAGGCTTTATCAATGTGTTCACTCTCCACCAACCTAATATTGGAGAAGAAAACGGTACCTTTAACCGGAAAGAAGTTTTTACACTCTTCGTCAATCTCGTTGCATTTCTTGTATTCGCTGATAGAGGCATTGTTATCGTTCCCGTACTTGATACCCAATAGCTCGTACCACCGCCCCATGTTATGTTGTAATTCCCGGCTATCATCGGACCAAACGTCACCTGTCCACTACTATTTGTCGTTCCTGTAAACTTGATTGATGATAATTGCGAATTCGTCATTGTGACCGGACATCCGTTCGCATTTCCTTTTACTGCTCCTTGATAGTAGTCCTTTATGGTGAATGTTATAGAAGAACTTGTCTCGCTCATTTTCAGACTGTATGGGCTTGCCTGTCCTGCTGATAATGTACCGGATAACGAATTATAATTCGTTTTTGAGAATGAGTAGCTTCTTCCGATACCACTCCTGTATGCAGTCCAGTTACCGCTACTGTCTGTCGTTCCTGTCTGTCCGAAATAGGAACATGATACACCGCTTATGTTTGTTCCATAATTAGAACTCTTTATATTGAATGTAAGACGTGCAGTTATATTGAGCGTCATTGTCCAGGATTGATTTTCAGATACCCACGTCCATTCTTGGCTTGCATTACTATAGTAACTTGCATAGTTTTTCGGTGTATAGGTGTAGTTTATACCTGCATATACCGTATTTGTTTTCTTTCCGCTCGCGTCCAATGTTATTTCTCCTGCCGGGGCATTTGAACCAATAGGTACACTTCTTACTATCACCGCCCC
>ULJT01032192.1_pt1 | contig 10325 bp, 10 predicted proteins | sample 1950931 | NCBI WGS metagenome assembly ULJT01 (sample SAMEA4835478, study PRJEB28245) | human gut metagenome | biome: gut microbiome; material: fecal sample | place: Denmark | collected 2008 | reverse complement strand
GGCTACATCAGAATCACAAGAGTTACCACCGACAGACGCTCCGCTATTATGCACATAGTTAATTCCATTGGCGATAAGCTAAGTTCATCTTCCGCAGCGATTATGCTTAGGAATATGAAGGATAGCGGTATAATTTCCGCATATGATTCAGCATTGATGAGTGCGGCACTTTCCGATAAGGCTTATGGCGATACCCCACCACAAAAGCGTGATTCGCTCAGAGCCTCAATCTTCAAAAATTTGCTTATAACACATATGATAATAAATGAATAGGAGGAATCTTTATGTTATGTCAATCCTGTGGTCAAAACCAAGCAACTACTCACATCAAAACAATAATTAACGGTGAACTTGCAGAAGTAAATCTTTGCCGTGAATGTGCTCAGAAACTCGGATATAATTCTTTCTTCGGAAATTTCGGAATGGATTTCGATAAATTCTTAGGAAGTCTTATGGGTGGCAGTGAGAGCAGAACCTTAAAAAGCAGAAAACGCTGCAACTGCTGTGGCAGTACCTTTGAGGATATTGCAAAAAGTGGTAAGGTTGGTTGTGCAAACTGCTATGACATATTCTATGATGAGCTTCTTCCATCAATCCAAAGAATACACGGCAAGACAGTTCATATTGGCAAGCTTGCAAAATCTGCGGGCAGCGAGGTTAAAATGAAGAGTACACTCGCAAAGCTCAAGGAAGAGCTTACAACCGCAATTAAAGAACAAGAATTTGAGAAAGCTGCAAAGCTCCGTGACCAAATCAAAGAGCTTGAAGCTAAAGGCTAAGAGAGGGGGATTTAATTATGGATAAGTGGTATAACAAAAGTGGTAATGAGGGCGATGTAGTCATAAGCACAAGAATTCGTTTCGCACGAAATCTTAAAGAATATCCTTTCCCCTGCCGACTTAATGATGAAACAAAATGCAAAGTCACCGCACTGGTAAAGGACGCTATTCTTAATGGCAATTCCGCTCTCGCAAGCAGATTTGAATACATTCAGATGCCTGAGCTTACTCAGGAAGAGGCTGTTTCTCTTGTAGAGCGTCACCTTGTAAGCCCTGAATTCATTTCAGACAGACAAGGCAGAGGACTTCTTCTCCTTGATGACGAAAGCGTCAGCGTTATGATTAACGAAGAGGACCATATCCGTATTCAGGTTATGCATCAAGGTCTTGACCTTACAGCTGCATATGATATTGCTGATAAGATTGATACTCTCCTTGATGAGCGTCTTAACTTTGCTTTCAACGATAAGCTTGGTTATCTTACCCAGTGTCCGACAAATCTCGGTACAGGTATGAGAGCATCTCTTATGCTTCATCTTCCAGGACTTCAACAAAGTAAGGCTATGAACAGAATAGCTTCAACTCTTTCAAAGCTTGGACTTGTCCTTCGTGGTATGTACGGCGAAGGCAGTGAACCAAAGGGAGCCTTGTATCAACTTTCTAATCAGGTTACGCTCGGCATCTCTGAAGAACAAGCTATGAGCAATCTTAGAGATGTAGCACTTCAGCTTGTTGCACAGGAGCGTGAGGCAAGAAATAATCTAACTAAAAACATTGAGGTTATAGATGCTATCAGCCGTTCCTATGGTCTTTCAAGATACGCAAGGCTTATGTCTAACGAAGAATGTATGAAACTACTTTCTAACATTCGTTTCGGCATCGCAGCAGGAATTATCGACAAGCTCGATTTTGATATTATCAATAGGCTTATGATTGAAACACAGCCTGCAACACTTATGAAGAATGTCGGCAAAAAGCTTTCACCATCAGAGCGAGATAGAATCAGAGCCGATGTTGTCCGTTCCACAATGCTCAAGACGAACATTCCAAATAACAGAAGACTCGAGAACTAACAAATTCCGAGAAATTATTGATTAAGTTTATTGTATATTATAAATGGGAGGTATTGCTTTATGTATAAGTTTAATGGATTTACAGAAAAGGCAAACAGTGCAATCAATCTTGCAATCGAATCTGCACAGGACTTAGGCTTCACATACATCGGAAGTGAGCATATTTTGCTCGGACTTCTCAAAGTAAACGATGGTGTTGCTTATAATGCTCTTACAGAAGCAGGTGCATCTGCCGATAAGCTTGAAGAACTTATCAAATCTGAAATCGGTTTAGGCGAATACATTACACTTTCGCCTGATGATTTCACACCACGCACAAAGCGTATTATTCAGACATCTATTATGCAGGCATCAAGGCTCGGCAATAACTATGTTGGCACTGAGCATATCTTACTTGCAATACTTGCCGATACAGACAGCTATGCTGTAAGATTCCTTGGCGAAATGGGTGTCAGGGCTAATGATTTAATAGAAAATCTTCAAAATCTTCTTGGCAGCTCCGATGAGCAAGGAAATATTGCATCATCTGACAAAAAGCAATCAAAGGGTTCTGGTAACACCAAGACACTTGATAAGTATGGCAGAGATTTGACAGCTATTGCTGCACAAGGTGGTATTGACCCTGTCATCGGCAGAAAGGACGAGATTCAGCGTGTTATTCAGATTCTTTCTCGTAGAACCAAGAATAACCCTTGCTTAATCGGTGAACCTGGTGTCGGTAAAACAGCTGTTGCAGAAGGTCTTGCTTTGAAGATTGTTTCTGGTGATGTTCCTGAAACACTTAAAAATAAGCGTGTTATCGCTCTTGACCTTACTGGTATGATTGCTGGTACAAAGTATAGAGGCGATTTTGAGGACAGAATTAATAATGTCATCAGCGAGCTTAAAAAGGCTGGTAATGTAATCCTCTTTATTGATGAACTTCATACCATTATTGGTGCGGGTTCAGCAGAGGGTTCAGCAGATACTGCAAATATCTTAAAGCCATCTCTTGCAAGAGGTGATTTTCAGGTTATCGGTGCAACAACCATAAATGAATATAGAAAGTACATTGAAAAGGATAGTGCTTTGGAGCGTCGTTTCCAGCCTGTTATGGTCGGTGAGCCTTCCGAAGAAGAAGCTATCGAAATCCTTAAAGGACTTCGTGACAGATATGAAGCTCACCACAAGGTAAAAATTACAGATGACGCAATAGAAGCCGCTGTAAAGCTTTCATCAAGATATATCGCAGACAGATTTCTTCCTGATAAGGCTATCGACCTTATAGATGAGGCTGCGTCTAAGGTTCGTCTAAAGAACTTTACTCCACCTGATGATGTCAAGGGACTTGAGGACGAGCTTTCACAACTCCAAAAGGAAAAGGAATCTGCTATTAATGAACAGAACTTTGAGCGTGCTGCACAAATTCGTGATAAAGAAAAGGCACTCAAGGATAAGATTGAAGATGCAAAGCGTAATTGGCGTGAGAAAAATGACCATACCAATGACGAAGTTACACCTGAAGATATAGCAGAAATCGTTTCTGGCTGGACAGGTATCCCTGTTGTACAGCTTACCGAGGAAGAAAGTGAGCGTTTGCTCAAGCTTGAATCAATCCTCCACGAAAGAATTATCGGTCAGGACGAGGCTGTTAAGGCTGTCGCAAAGGCTATTCGTAGAGGTCGTGTCGGCTTGAAAGACCCTAATCGTCCGATAGGCTCATTCATCTTCTTAGGTCCGACTGGTGTAGGTAAAACAGAGCTTTGCAAAACTCTCGCAGAAGCAATGTTCGGCGATGAAAATGCTATGATTCGTTTCGATATGTCAGAGTTTATGGAAAAGCATACAGTTTCTAAGCTCATCGGTTCACCTCCAGGATATGTTGGTTACGATGAGGGTGGTCAGCTTACTGAAAGAGTAAGAAGAAAGCCATATTCAGTAATTCTCTTTGACGAGATAGAAAAGGCTCACCCTGATGTATTCAATATGCTCCTCCAGATTCTCGATGACGGTCGTCTGACAGACTCTCAAGGCAGAAAGGTTGACTTCCGTAACACTGTAATCATTATGACTTCTAATGTTGGTGCAAAGCTTATCACTAACGAGCAAAAGAGTCTTGGTTTCCTCAGTGATGGTCCAGATAAGCCAAAGTCCGAAAAAGAAACTGCAGAAGAAATCAAGGAAGCTGTTATGGGCGAGCTTAAAAACACCTTTAAGCCTGAATTCCTTAACAGAATTGATGATATAATCGTTTTCAACAGATTGAACGACGCTGACATCAAGAATATTGCTAAGCGTATGCTTAAGACTCTTACAAAAAGACTTGAAAATATGGAAATCGACATTACCTTTGCCGATAGCACTATTGATGAAATCTCTAAGGAAGGCTTTGACCCTGTTTATGGTGCAAGACCTCTCCGTCGTGCAATTCAGTCCAAGCTTGAAGATGATATTTCCGAAAAAATTCTTGATGGCTCTATTGCTAAGGGTGGCAAGTATATCTGCGAATTTGTAGATAATAAGTTCACCTTTACACCTAAATCAGAATAAGACTTACCTGCATTAGGGTAAAAGATTCCCCTGAATAAAATTCCCGACCAATGTGATTCGCTCCATTGGTCGGGAATTTTTATTCTTCGTCTTTTTTATCAATGTAATAAAGTTTCAGCATATTTGCGTCATGCCCAAGAGTAAGTACACTCCTTGTCTTTTCAATCAGAAGCTTTAAACCATATCCAAGCATAGCACCAATCGTATACATCATAATATCATCTAAGCATACCGAACCAGTATTCAGAACAAGCTGACAAAGCTCTAAAAGTGCTCCACCAGCTATGCCTATAAGAATTATCGGAACAAGCCTGATTTTAGATATGAATATCGGTAAGAAAAATCCTATCGGAATAAATAAAATGCAATGCCATAAAATATAGAAAATACCCGTAGTATGTTCTCCTGTTAAGCATTTGACTATCCGCATAAACGGCACGGCTACAACTTGTCTGTCACCGCTGAAATCACCATTAAATGGAAGTATATCCTTGCAAAAAACTATCATAACATAGATAATAAGCAAAGCCATACTACTCATAAACAAAAACTTTGAAAAACCATATCGCTTTTCTCTTGTATTCCACGAGGCAACTGCAAAAAGCTTTATGCTTGTAGTTATTGCAAAAGGCACAAACCATATCAGCACCCACGAAATCATGTCATAAAGTGTAAGTTCTTCGCCAAGTGGCTTTGAATTTCCGTTCATAGCTGAGGCTATGCTTTCAAATACAAATCGTATCGCTAAAAGACTTGTTGCCGTTATAAGTGCAACTCCCATAACCTCATATTTTTTTACAATCAAAAGTAAAACAACAGTAATTGTAACAGAAACAGAAAGAACATATAATAACCAAAATTGCTGTTCGCATTGAACCTTAGCTTCTGTTGGAAGCAAAAAGAGCATAAGCCCTGCGGCTAATGCAAGGAAAAAATGCCCTATTGGCAATTTCTTCCCTTTTAAAAAATTCATAGCCTGCTCCTTTCACTATCAAGATAATCCTGTAAAATAATAACTGCCGCAACGCTGTCAACAACAGCCTTACGCTTTTTTCCTCTTGTATTTGTTTCGTTTAAGTATCTGTGAGCAGTCATAGTCGTGCCACGCTCATCCTGCATAATAAGCTCTAAGCCTGTTTTTTGCTTTAAAAGCTCACCAAAGCTTCTTGCATTCTTAGCACTATCACCCTCAGAACCGTCCATATTCTTAGGGAGTCCGAGGACAATTCTTTCTGCTTTGAGTTCCTTTGCTTTTTCTGCTATCTTATCTGCAAGCACTTCAGGATTTCTTTCCGTAATCACGCCAACAGGTGATGCAAGAAATCCGCTCTTATCGCACACAGCTAAGCCCGTTCTGACTTTTCCTAAATCAACAGACATTATAATCATAACAATATTTCCTTTGAATATATTTTCTAAAACGAGCTATAACTGTTCTGCAAGCTCGGTTAATTATTGTATATCTTTGAGATGCTCTGTATCATTTTCAGATACAACCTCAACCCAGCCATCATCAGCAACAATAGTGCTTATCGCACAATTTGTTCCCCAAGGCACTGTTTTAAGCTCATCAATAGGCTTTCCATAGGCATTGCAAAGCATATTTCTTATAGCACAGCCGTGTGATACAACGCATACGCATTTGCCCTCATTGTTATCAATAAGCTTTCTCAACATTCTGCCAGCACGCTGATAAACGCTTTCCATTCCCTCGCTTTTTTCGGGATTAAAGCGTTCTGGGTGATTATCCCAGTTATCGCTCTGTTCAGGGAAAAGTCTTACAATATCCTTAATATACATTCCATCCCAGATTCCTGCGTTTATTTCCATAAGGTCATCATCAAGAATGATTTTATCCTCAGGAATATTATGGCTCTCCGCAATGCTCTTAGCTGTGACAAACGCACGCTTCAATGGACTTGAGTAAACAACATCTATTGGCTCATCTTTGAGCTTATTTACAGTAGCCTCAATCTGTCTTTTACCCTTTTCGGTAATCTCTGTATTTATTCTTCCCTGAAAAAATCTCTTTTCATTTCCCTCCGCCTGACAATGGCGGACTAAAATTATCTTTGTCATTACTATTCTCCCCTATGCCAATAACTATATAAGTCATCAACTCAGCCTGTTATAACAGTACCCGTAAGCTCTGTTACAGACCTCATACCATTTCTATCGAGATAATCATTCAAGCCTTGTCTGATTTTTACTGGAGAATATGGGTCTGTGAAAAGTGCTGTACCGATTTGAAGTGCGTCTGCACATGCCATAAGCATTTCAACGGCATCTTTCCAAGTAGTAATACCGCCCATTCCTATGATAGGAATATCAACAGCATTGGCAACCTGCCATACCATTCTTACTGCAACAGGAAATACCGCCGGGCCTGACATACCGCCTGTAATATTTCTTATAATTGGTCTGCGTGTATTTATATCAATTCTCATACCTGTTAGAGTATTTATAAGTGAAAGTGCATCTGCACCCTCTGCCTCTGCTGCTTTTGCAATAGAAGCTATATCAGAAACATTTGGTGAAAGCTTAACTATAAGTGGCTTTTTGCAATATTTGCGGACAGCCTTTGTAATAGCTCCAACAGATTCGCAAGAAGTACCGAACTGAACTCCACCCTCTTTAACATTTGGGCAAGAAATATTCAGCTCAACCATATCAATATCAGTATCAGAAAGTCGCTCAGCCATTTTGCAGTAATCTTCCTGAGTGCTTCCTGCAACATTTGCAATTATAACTGTATTTTGTTCACGAAGCCAAGGCAAGTCATTTTCTATAAAATGCTCTACACCAGGATTTTGAAGTCCAACTGCATTAAGCATACCTGATGGAGTTTCTGCTATTCTTGGCGGGGGATTTCCTAAACGCTCCTTGAGAGTAATTCCCTTGCAAGAGATTCCACCCAATTCTTCAAGAGGATAGAACTCGCTGTATTCATGACCGAAACCGATAGTTCCTGAAGCTGCTATAATCGGATTTTTAAATTCTACACCTGCAATATTTACGCTTAAATCTGCCATCAGAATACAACCTCCTCTGCATTAAATACTGGACCATTTTTGCAAACATGCTTATAGCCCTGTGTGCCGTCTTCTCTATTAACAAGTACAGCACAACCCAAGCAAGCACCAATGCCACAAGCCATTCTTTCCTCTAAAGAAATCTGACAAGGCACACCAGCCTGACTAGCAATTTCTGCAACACCTCTGAGCATAACCATTGGTCCACAAGCACAAACCATATCGGCATTGCCGATAACATCTTTCAGAGCCTCTGTAACAAAACCCTGTCTACCTGCCGAGCCATTATCTGTCATAAGAATATGCTCACCGATTGATTTAAAATCTTTCTCAAGTATAACAGCACTCTTATCTCTGAAGCCTGTGATAGTTATTGCATTTTTGCTCTGCTTTGCGGCATAAAGCATAGGAGGCACACCAATACCTCCTCCAATAAACACTGTCCTTTTGTCTGGCTCTATCTTAAAACCATTTCCTAAAGGAGCAATCACATCGACTTCTCCGCCAACCTCTGTCTGCGAAAGTATATCAGTACCCTCTCCACGAACTTCAAATACAAGGCGAAACTCTGAACCGTTTATATCACAAATTGAAATCGGACGGCGGAGAGTTTTTCCTGGCACACGAATATGGACAAATTGTCCAGGCTTAGCAATTTCTGCAAGCTCTTTATTTGAAATTCTAAAATCAAAAATTGTGTCAGTCAACTGAGTTTTCTTAACCAGCGGACATGGACGGGCATCGTATTTCATCAAATTCAATCCTTTCGGTATGATATAAATTGATTATAGCATATTTTTCCGTTTGAGGAAACATCTTTTTGAAATTCTGATAAAATTTAAAGGATTTTGATTTCTGCAAGTAATAATTAAAATTTCTGCTATATAAACTATCCTTTTTATAAATTTTCCTTTTCAGCTATTGAAGATTTACTGATAAAATGGTAAAATAAATTCATATGTCAATATCACGCACAATGAAAGGAAGCGTTGAAATGAAAAATACTGAAAAGACTATGGACAAAATTGTAGCTCTCTGTAAAAACAGAGGTTTTGTTTACCCAGGTTCTGAAATCTATGGCGGTCTTGCTAATACTTGGGATTATGGCCCTCTCGGCAGAGAACTTAAGGATAACATTAAATCTGCTTGGCATAAGAAATTTGTTCAGGAAAACAAATATAATGTAGCTCTTGATTCTGCTATCCTTATGAACCCACAAACATGGGTTGCATCGGGTCATCTCGGCGGTTTCTCAGACCCTCTTATGGATTGTCGTGAGTGCAAAACTCGTCACAGAGCAGATAATCTCATCGAAGACTTTGACGGCACTAATGTTGCAGGCTGGTCCAATGAAGAAATGATGAACTACATCAAAGAAAAGCAAATTCCATGCCCACTTTGTGGCAAGCATAACTTCACAGATATTCGCCAATTCAATCTTATGTTCAAGACTTTTCAGGGCGTTACTGAGGATAGCAAGAACGAAATCTATCTTCGTCCTGAAACGGCACAGGGCATCTTCGTAAACTTTGCTAATATTCAGCGTACAAGCCGTAAAAAAGTTCCTTTCGGTGTTGCTCAGATTGGTAAATCTTTCAGAAACGAAATTACTCCAGGTAACTTCATTTTCCGAGTAAGAGAGTTTGAGCAAATGGAGCTTGAATTCTTCTGCAAGCCTGGTACTGACCTTGAATGGTTCGATTACTGGAGAGGCTTCTGCCGTGATTGGCTCTATTCCCTCAATATCAAAGAGGAAAATCTCAGACTTCGTGACCACTCAAAAGAAGAGCTTTGCTTCTATTCTAAAGCTACAACAGACTTTGAATACCTCTTCCCATTCGGCTGGGGCGAACTTTGGGGCGTTGCTGATAGAACAGATTACGACCTTACTCAGCATCAAAATACTTCAGGCAAGAGCCTTGAATATTTCGACCCAACAGACAACTCTCGTTATATTCCTTATGTTATTGAGCCTTCACTCGGTGTTGAAAGACTTTTCCTCGCACTTATGACAGAGGCTTATGATGAGGAAGTTATTGACGAAAAGGATACTCGTGTTGTATTAAGACTTCACCCAGCACTTGCACCATTCAAGGCTGCTGTTCTTCCACTTTCTAAAAAGCTTAATGACAAGGCTGAGGCAGTATTTGAAACACTTCAAAAGCACTTTATGGTTGAATATGATGACGCAGGTTCTATTGGTAAGCGTTATCGCCGTCAGGACGAAATTGGCACACCTTTCTGCATCACATATGACTTTGAATCTGTTGATGATGGCTGTGTAACTGTTCGTGACAGAGATACTATGACACAAGAAAGAATTTCTATTGACAAGCTTGTTGATTATATAAACGAAAAGATTTCATTCTAAAATAAAACTGTGCATACAGAATAAAATAGACCTTGTGAGTTAATCTTGCCCACAAGGTCTTATTTATTTTAAAATTGAAAACACAATATTTTATGATACTTAATTTTTATTTTTTAGCTCTCGGTTTTGAAATCAATGCTGCTAAATATCCAAAGAAAATTGCTGCGGCAATTCCAGCGGCACATGAACTTATACCACCTGTTAATGTACCAAGCCAACCATCTTCCTCTACGGCAGTTTCTACCCCTTTTGCAAGTGTATATCCAAAACCAGAAAGCGGAACAGTAGCTCCTGAGCTTGCAAAATCGACTATTGGCTCATAGATTCCGATTGCTGTAAGAAAAACACCTGCTACAACAAAAGTTACAAGTATTCTTGCAGGTGTAAGCTTAGTTTTATCTATCAATATTTGTGCTATAACGCATATTAGTCCTCCGACCATAAAAACCCTAATAAATTCCCAAAGTATATCCATATGCTTTTGCTCCTTTTTTCTGTATAAATTTATATTTCACTGTTTTTAGAAAACTATTCATATATT
>ULJT01010006.1_pt1 | contig 10333 bp, 8 predicted proteins | sample 1950931 | NCBI WGS metagenome assembly ULJT01 (sample SAMEA4835478, study PRJEB28245) | human gut metagenome | biome: gut microbiome; material: fecal sample | place: Denmark | collected 2008 | reverse complement strand
GACGGCTTCGGCGTGAAGAATTGCCGCCTGTTTTTCTGCCTCGGCGTTGAGTATCTGTGACTCCTTGTGACCCTCTGCCACAAGTATTTTACTTGCCTTTTCACCCTCTGCCGTAAGAATTGCCTCACGGCGATGACGCTCTGCCTTCATCTGCTTTTCCATGGCATCCTGAATCTCACGCGGCGGGATGATGTTTTTAAGCTCGACGCGGTTAACCTTAATGCCCCATGGGTCGGTTGCTTCGTCAAGAATAACACGTATTTTTGCATTTATGGTATCGCGTGATGTAAGCGTTGCGTCAAGCTCCATCTCACCGATGATGTTACGAAGTGTGGTTGCCGAGAGATTTTCAATAGCCGAAATCGGATGTTCAACACCGTATGTGTAAAGCTTGGGGTCGGTTATCTGAAAGAACACAACCGTATCTATCTGCATAGTTACGTTATCCTTGGTGATAACGGGCTGCGGTGCGAAATCAACGACCTGCTCTTTTAATGAGACAACCTTGGCTATTCTCTCAAAGAACGGGATTTTAACGTGAAATCCGGTCTGCCACGTCGTAAGATATGCACCGAGTCGCTCGATAACATATGCTTTTGACTGCGGAACAATTTTAAGATTTGCTATAACGATAACCAATGCAATTACAATTATCGCCAAAATAACGTAAAGCCATGCCATAATAAAATACCTCTTCCTTTTATTTATTCTGTATTAAACCGACTATCAGCTTAACACCGTCGATTTTTTGCACCTCGACGACGCTTCCCGCCGGTATAATGCTTCCGTCTGCGGAACGAGCACTCCACGATTTTCCGTCGGCTTTTACGATGCCTGTGGCACGAAGATTGTCTATCTCCTCCGTGACTATCGCCCTTTCGCCTATGATACGGTCTATATTTGTACGCTGTATTTTAGGAGTAGAGAACTTTTTCACGAGCGGTCTTGTCAGCAAAAGAGCCGCAAACGATACACCGACAAAAAGTGCCGCCTGCACAAGTGTATTCGCACCGCAAAAATTGGCAATAAGCGCGACAAGAGAGCCTATGGCAAACCAAATGGAAACAAGCTGAACGGTTATCGCCTCTGCAATTATAAACAGTACAAGAAGCACCGACCAAAGAACGGTGAACCCCGTAACGGTAAGTCCCACGGTAATACACTCCTTTTTTCATTTGCTTATTATATTATATCAAAAGCTGCCGCAAAACACAACATTATTCAAAAATCGGTCTGCAATTGTCGAAAAATGACGGACAGCGAACCTTGTAATTCAAAAAAATATGCAATAAATTTATTTCGAACAATACAATTATGCAGTTTTGACATATTATGCCACGGAAGTTTTTGACAATCAAAATGTTCAAAACCGTGTTCATAATGTTAAAAACTTTGGTTTTAAGCGGATTTTACGCTCTCAAAAATGTAAAGTAACGATCTTGTCGCGAAGTTTTAGACAAAAATAAATATACAATACCGTTTTGCAGGATATGACCCATCGAGAGACAATTTTTAAGTACAAACAAAAAAACGGGGCTGTGGGTCATCTCTGCCCACAACTCCGTTTAAAAAAATCAGTCTCTTCGAAGTGCCTCGATAGGCGGCATTTTTGCGGCTCGCTTTGCGGGATAAACGCCGAATATCACACCTATCGCCGTTGAAAATCCTATGGCAAGCGCAATTGTCGAGAATTTCACCTCAAGCGGAACATTCATAATTTTCGAAACCAGTGCCGCTCCCGAAACACCCAGCAAAAGCCCTATAAGTCCGCCTATTAGGCACAGAATTATGGACTCCGTGAGAAACTGGAACAATATCGTGGACGTTTTGGCTCCGAGAGCCTTTCGTATGCCTATTTCGCGCGTTCGCTCCGTTATGGAGACGAGCATAATATTCATAACGCCTATTCCGCCGACTACGAGAGATATTGCGCTGACCGCCGCTATGAATATGGTAAATACGTTTATGACCGTATCTAAAAGGTCAATATAGGTTGCCATATTGGTTACGGTATAGCAATCGCGGTCCATGTTGTTATGTCTTGCCTTTATACGGTTTGCTGCCGCATTGCCGGCACTTTCAAGATCGTTTTCATCCTTTGCCATAATATAAACGGTATCGTATCGAGCCTCGCCGCCCATTATTTGAGTGGCTACGGTAGACGGAACCATTATCATGGCACTCGTCACCGCTGCACCGCCGGTAAGAGAATTCATATTTTCCAGCATCTTTTCGCTGTCGCCGCCGAACGAGCTCATCATATCGGTAACTCCGATAATCTTAAAGCTCACAGATACGTCGTTATAATTAAAGGAAACAAATTCGCCGACAACATTTTTCTTGCCGAAAAGCTGCATGGCACTTGTTGAATCGATTATACACACGCTTCTGCCGGCCTCAACCTCGTTTTTATTGAAGTATCTGCCGTATATGCAGTCGCCGTTCATAACATATCTTAAATCGCTGTTGCCTCCGACTATAAAGCCTATGGCGTTTTTGTCGTTGCCGTCCACCGAAAGTGACCCAAGGGTCATTACCATCGGTGATACGTACTGAACATTATCGAGAGATTTAATGGCGTTTATATCGTCGTCCGTAATATAGTCGGAATTTGAGATATCGGAATTTGCGGCATTGACGGTGATGCTTATGGCACTTGAGCCCATATCACGAATCATACCCACGATATAATCTCTGCCGCCGTTGCCGACAGTTATTACAGCTATTACCGAAGCTACGCCGATTATAATGCCGAGCATTGTAAGAAGCGAGCGCATAAGGTTCGACTTAATGCTGAAAATGGCGATCCTTATGTTTTCTTTTATATTCAATTCGGAGCCACCTGCCTTTTCAGCTTAAATTAACCCTTAACCGCTATTTTTGTTCCGTCCGTGAGAGCCGCTTTCGGATTCATAACAACCATTTCGCCCTCGGAAAGACCGGATTTCACTTCATAATCGTCATCGGAGAACACGCCGAGCTCAACCGTTCTTTTTTCAACGGTTTTTTTATCTGGATTATATACATATACATAAGTGACGGCGTCATCAGTTGCCACGGCGTCAACCGGTATTTTGAGAACATTTGTTATTTTCTCGGTATTGACTTTTATATCAACATCAAAACCGATAACTATTTTTTCGTCGGGATTTAATATCTTGACCTTTGCAACCGCGCTCGCCGAATTTGACGATGAACCCGTAAGGCTTGAAGCGATGGAACTGATATTAAGTCCGTTATTTTCGGAAGCCGTGGCACCGACATACGACACAACCGCATCATAATCGGAGCCGAGAGTCGATACAATCGCACTTTGACCGACCTTAAGTCCGAGAAGGTCATATTTGCCGACGGTAAAGCTTGCTATAAACTCACCGTAATTTTCAAGGACTATACCGTCGCCGACAGACGAAGCGGAGCCTGCTGTTGACGAAAGAATATCGGTAAGAGTTGAGGCTACCTCGGAATTGCTCGTCATAGAGCCGATAATCGAAGAGAGATCAACGCCGGAGGAACCTGTATCCGCGGGCGTAAACTCCTTGCCCGCCTCAATATTGACAGTGGTGATTATTCCGTCCGCCGAAGCGACCCAACCGTTTTTAAGGGAATCATATATAGCTTTATAGCTCTCATAATCCTTTTGCTTTTGCTCCATAACGGATTTATAAATATCAGACACGGTTTCGTCTGTCTGAGCCTCATAAACGGCGCGCTGAGTTTTAAGCGAGGTCAGCTGTGCTTCCGCCTGGGCTAATTTCATCTGCTTTGCGGCAACGGAATCTGAAAGAGCCTTTTCTATATCTACATCGCCGGAGGAATTTTTAAGGGAATTGATTATATCCTGTATCTCTTCCTCGGTAAGTCCGCCGTTTTTAAGTTGCTCGCGAAGAGCCTCAAGCTGTTCTTCGGTATATTTTTTTGCGTTCTCGGCATTTTTTATATCGGCATTATGTGTTGCGGCTATTTCTCTTTTAAGCGCGGAAATATCGCTTTCCGTCTGAGAAATCTGAAGGTCGATTGCCTTTATACCGCTTTTTGCGGAGCTCACGGTACCGCTTGCTTTGTCGTATGCCGCCTTGGCTTTGTCAAAGGCACTTTTATAATTTGCGAGCGTACCGTCTATTGAAGATACATCAAAGGTAGCAAGAACATCCCCCGCCTCTACTCTGTCGCCCACCGCAACATTGACGGAACTTACCTTGACGCCTGCCGCCGCCGTGAATTTTTCGGTGCTTGTGGACTCAACCGTCCCCTTTGTATCAAATGTCGCCTGTATATCTCCGACAGAGGCTGCCTGCACCTGATATTCGGGTCTCGGCTCCGGCTTGAAGGTCTGATAGAGAAGTGCTACCACAAGCGCAACTATAATTACCGAAATTAAAACCGTAAAAATCTGCCTTTTTCGGGATAATCTTTTGAATTTCTTAAACAAAATACCACCACTTTCGCATTTTGATTGGAATATAATATTTTAAAGTAATTGAGTATACCTAATAATTTTATACTATTAAAGGACAGAATGCCATATGTTTTTGTTAAAAAAGTATGAACAAACAGTTAATAAACACAAAACGTGTAAAATGCTCTGCAGGCAGTTTTTTTGCTTTTTCATATCGGCAAGCCTGTCAGCTGTTTGTCTAACCGCCTGCTCACGGCAAGAGAGCATTGACGCATATGAATTTTGCCGCCGCTACAATTCGGAATACGATTCTCCCGAAATCAAGTATGAGGAGTTTTTCAAGGAATGTAAAAGCGACGGCTGCTTTTACAGCTTTTACAAAATAGGAGACAAAACTGCATTATTAACGCTTGACACAGATGAAAAAGGTACGGTAACGGGAATCGCGGCAACCGTGACCGGCGAAGAAGGCTCTTACAACGAACAGGAGCTTCGGGAGTTTTATGACTCATACATAGCCTTGTCATCGGAGCTTATGGGAGTAACATCGAGGGAGGCGGAAAAAGCCATTAACGACAGCGGTATATTCTTTGACAATTTGAAATTTTGCGATATTGATTATTACTGCGAAAAAGGGCGATATGTTTTTTCGCTGCTCTGCAACAAATACGTGATAACCGCATACACCGAAAAAGCAAATGGCAGGGCATATTAAATGCTCTGCCGTATATTTTTATTTTTTGTCGCCGAATTTTTCAAGCACGGAAACCGCATTTGCATATTTTTTATTTCTCGTATATATCGAAAACTTTTTAAGCAAAATCTGCGGTGTTTCCTGTATAACCTCAGCAGCCTTTTTGAGCTTTGATTTTTTCTCCTCGTCCTCCTCTTCATCGGATGGAAGCGCATCTTTTTCGTTTATAAGAGCCTTTAACGAGCGGAGAAATTTGCGTTCCGTGTAAACGGTAAGACGCGGCAGCTCATATTCCAAAGCGAGCGTTTCAAGCTCGTTTACCGCTTCGTATCCGTAATGCTCCTGCATTGCCTTATATTCCTTTTGGGAGAAATAATAAAACTGGCCGAAAAGCCTGCCGAACGCCTTTTTGGCATCAAGATAGCCCATTTTGATTCGACGCTCCGTCGCTTCTTTATCAAACTCAAACGACTCGCCGAGCTCCTTTGCGTCAAACGGACGGATATAAACTATATTGGCACAGCTAAAGGCCTCCTTGTGACCTATTCCTTTTATGCCGGATATATCGACTACGATAAGGCGATTTATGCCGCGCTTTCTGAGTATGCCTATCGGGGTATTGTCATAAACGCCGCCGTCGAGGAATTTGCCGTCCTTCGGGCCTTGTCTGTTAAGCCCCGGAACTCTTGCCGAAGCCATAAGATAATCGATAAGCTCGCCCTCGGGCATTTCATCGACAAACATCTCGACAGGCTTCAGCGAATCAAGGTCGACAGTTTCAATAGCGAGCGGAATGTTTGACGCTCTTACTTTTTTCTCGTCGATATGGGCAGCTATAAGCTCCTTTGCCGGCGTAACGTCAACACCGCCGTTGCGTATTATCTCGTGTGCGATTTTCGGGAAATTACTGAAGCTGAACAAATTTTTCGGGTCCTTCAGCTCGCCCTGAATATTTACGCCGCTCGAAACCTCAACGTTGCTCCAAAGCTCATACGCATCGTCAAAATCCCCTTGAGCTATCATAGCTCCGTTTATAGCGCCGATTGAGGCTCCCGCTATAGCCTCGAATTCAATGTCAAGCTCGCGCATGGCTTTCCAAGCGCCTATCTGGTATGCACCCTTTGCACCGCCGCCAGCAAGTATAAGTCCGTACGGCTTCATATAACCACCTGCCACATTCAATTTAGATTACATATGAATTATATATCACTTTTTCGATATTTACAATAAAAAATCGCTGTCAAAAATACAAAAAGCGTTACGGACTCAAAGTCCGTAACGCTTTTGTAATTAGGAATGAGTAAAACACGTTATCGGTTTTATTCGGTTCCTGAGAAGAGGAATTTGAGTTATCCTCCGGCTCAGTCTTCTCTGTAATGCTTGTATCCCGGGTGTCTGCCTGTTATGCCGTAATACTTACGAAGCTCTATCAGCTTGTCGATATTTTCGCGCGAAATTTCCTTTTCGCCGCCGAGAAGATGTGCCGTAAGACTGATTTTTGCAAATAGCTCAAGTGTTTCCATACGGTAATATGCGGTTATTGCGTCGGCACCGACCGTAAGCGCGCCGTGATTTGCAAGAAGCAATACATCGTGCTCCTCAAGATACGGGGCAATGGCGTCCGGCACCTCGTATGTAGACGGCGTACCGTACGGTGTTACGGGGATTGAGCCTATCGCCGCAACGGTTTCTATCATCGTGTATCTGTCAAGCGGAATGTGCGCTACGGCGTATCCCGTGGCCGTAGGCGGATGAGCATGGAGCACCGCTCCTACGTCGTCGCGCTCTTTATAGCAGCGAAGATGCATTTTGATTTCCGACGACGGTCTGTAACCGTCAATAGCCTGGAGCACCTCGCCCTCGGGATTTATTATGACGAGTTTTTCGGGAGTTATGAAGCTTTTGCTGATGCCTGTGGGTGTGGCAAGGAAGTTACCGTCGGGCAATTTTACCGAGAGGTTACCGTCATTTGCCGCAACCCAGCCGAGCTGCCACATCTTATGGCAAATATCGCACATAACTTCTCTTGTTTCCATATAATCCATTTTTCAAGTTCCTTTCGTTATTTATCAGACAACGCCCTTTTGGAGCATTATATTGGCATAAAGAGCCTTTTCGCTTGTAGCTATAACAGCATACGCCGTCTTTGTCTCTTCGTAAAATTTGAATCGCTCGATTTCGCCTATGGCGTTTTTCCCGCGCTCATCATATTTTTCGACTGTTTTTTTGTAAACGTCCCAAATCGGAGTCTGCACATCGTCGCCCGGCATAACCTCCATAAGATTTACCGGCTTTTCGATATATGTATCAAGCGGAAACACTCTTAGAATTGCATCAAGTATTTCCGGTACGCCATGCCCGTCCATACGGATTATCTGAGCGTTTTTGCCCATACTCATAACGGGGAAATTGCCGTCCGCGATAACAAGACGGTCGCTGTGACCCATTTCACAGAGCACCATTAAAAGCTCCGGAGAAAGTATTTCCGGTATTCCTTTAAGCAAGAGAAACTACCTCCTTAAAAGTCTGATATTTTTTATTCCACGCTTCGGGTTCGCTTGGTGTAAAGCTTGTGACCTCTTCGGAATTACTGATTATTCTGCGCGCGTCACGGAGCGTTTTTATTTTGCCCTCCGCCAGAAGCTGAAGAGCAATATTGCCGAGAACGGTGGCCTCGGTAGGTCCGGCGGAAACATTTTTATTGCACGCCGACGCGGTAAACGATGAGAGAAGCTTATCCTTTGTGCCGCCGCCCACAATATATATTGTGTCGTATTCTTTGCCGGTGCAGAACTCAATCTGCTCTGCGGCATAACGGTATTTCATGGCAAGGCTCTCATAAATACAGCGGAGAATTTCCCCTTTGGATTCGGGAACATACTGCCCTGTTCTGCGACAATATGCCCTTATCCGCTCCGGAATATTCCCGGCGGCAACAAAATCGGGAGCGTCGGGGTCTATAAAGCAAGAAAACGGCTTCGCGTTTCGTGCGAGAGTCTCCATCTCGGCAAACGAAAGGCTGTCGCCCTCCTTCTGCCACTGTCGGCGAGTCTCCTGTATAAGCCAAAGACCGATAATATTTTTAAGGAAAGACGCTTTTCCGCCGTATCCGCCCTCGTTTGTAACATTGCAGCGGAGCGTTTTTTCGTTTATGAGAGGCTCTGAGAGCTCTGTTCCGAGCAGTGACCACGTGCCGCAGCTGAGGAAGATGAAATCATCTTTTTCGGTGGGAACGGCTACCATTGCGCACTGTGTATCATGACCTGCAACCGCAGTAACGGCGCACGGCTGTATCGACAGTTCCTCACATATTTCATCGGACAAGGTTCCCGCCGCGGAACCGGTGGGTACAATATCGCAGAAAATACCCTCGGGAAGAGAAAGAGCGTCAATTACTCTCTTTGACCAACAACGCTTTTCGGCATCGAGTAGCTGAGTTGTAGAAGCTATCGAATACTCGGTCGTTTTTTCACCGGTAAGGAAATAGCGGAAAAGGTCGGGCATCAGAAGCATTTTATCCGCCCGTGAGAGCAAATCGGGGCGCGCGAGCTTTAACGATAAAAGCTGAAACGCCGTGTTTATCTCCATAAACTGATTGCCCGTTATGTTATAAAGCTCCTCCTGTGAAATATAAGAAAAAGCTTTGTTTAACATACCGATATTTCTTTTATCACGGTAATGCACGGGATTTTCAAGCAGTTTTCCGTCCTTGTCAAGCAGGCCGAAATCGACGCCCCAAGTATCTATGCCGAGACTTTTTATATTATAGGGGCGCGATTTTAAAAGCCCCTGCTTAATTTCGTGGAACAGCCTTAGCACGTCCCAATACATAGTTCCGCCGACAAACACCGGGTCATTGGGAAAGCGGTGTATTTCGGAAAGCTCAATTTTTTCGCCGTCAAACGAGCCGACTATTGCCCTGCCGCTTGAAGCGCCGAAGTCAAAGGCGAGTGTGTTATATTTTTCGTTACTCATTTTGCACCTTATTTATACATAGGGCCGAAGTTCTTGCAGGCTCTGTAATCCTGACCCTCTTTATCCATTCCGAAAGCGTTCCATGCCGCCGGACGGAATATTTTTTCTTCGGGTACATTGTGCATACAAACCGGAATTCTGAGTATGGAGCAAAGCGTTATGAGGTCGGCTCCGATATGACCGTAGCATGACGCTCCGTGATTGGCGCCCCAATTATTCATAACGTCGTAAGCCGATTTAAACGCACCCTTGCCGGTAAGGCGCGGAGCAAACCAAGTGCACGGCCAGGTATAGTCTGTGCGCTTCCAAAGCTTGTCGGAAACCTCGTCGGGAAGATTTACGGTGTAGCCCTCGCATATCTGCATAACCGGACCAAGACCCTTAACAAGATTCAAGCGGCACATGGTTACGGGCATTTCGCTTCTTGTTAAAAATCTTGAAGAGAATCCGCCGCCGCGGAAGTATCCGAGATCCGCCGCATTCCATGTTGTGGCATCGGTGCAGGCTTTGATATCCTTATCGGTCATTTCCCAGAACGGTTTTACAATACCGTTGCCGTTTTCGTCTTTAACTTCGCCGCAGAAATCGAGAGCGGACGCACCCGAATTTATCAGATGCAAAAATCCCTTTGACTCCTTTGCCACGCCCTCAAGCTCATAGCCCGTAGCCTTTTTGACTGCCTCGGGGCTCCAATATGTACGAACGTCGGAGAAGAGCTGCGCGGTATTTGTAAGCAGCTTACCGAAAAGCATGGAAACGCCGTTCAACGTATCGTTTTCGGTAGCAAGAACATAGGTTTCGCGAGCGCCGTTCCAATCGAACGAGGTATTTAAGAGCGCCTCGGGGAAATCGCAGTTCGGGTAAAAGTCCGTCCACTGTCTCTGACCCTGGAAGCCGCCGCAGATTGCGTTGTGACCTACTTTTTCCTCCTCGGCACCGTCGGGGAGATTTTCGTTGCCGTTATAGAGGTCTTTTATTATGCACATCATCTTAACGACAAATTCCCAAGCCTCTTCCTTTTCCTTATCGGACTTTTTAAACCAGTCGGGGTTCTTATCGAAGCCCTCCTTGCAGTTTTCTTTTGTCCATTTGAGAGCCTTTTTAAACTCTGCCTCGTCATATATGCCCTCGGTCATTCGGCGGATTATTTCCACCTCGTCTACCGACTCAACGCGCATACCGAGATACTCTTCAAAGAAATCGGGATTGATTATAGAGCCGGCTATACCCATTGTTATGGAGCCTATCTGAAGATATGATTTTCC
>ULJT01014281.1_pt1 | contig 10606 bp, 11 predicted proteins | sample 1950931 | NCBI WGS metagenome assembly ULJT01 (sample SAMEA4835478, study PRJEB28245) | human gut metagenome | biome: gut microbiome; material: fecal sample | place: Denmark | collected 2008 | reverse complement strand
AGAGACAGCGTTGCATACGTAGGTTCTAAAGCCCATAACAGATATGACAACAAATTCTACGAATCAATGGTTGACAGCGTTGACACAAATAAACGTCAATTGGGAGTTGTAACTAAAGTTGTAGATATGTATGACGACAAAAATCCGAAAACATCTTATATGAAAGCTGTAATTAATGACGTTCCCGGAAAAGGAATTAAAATTACAAGATACGTGGCTGACACTGCTAAAAAACCTGAAGATGACGAACAATATTTATACAGTTATGCAGGTTATGAAATTCGTTCAAACGGAAGAAACGGTCAAAGAAATATAAGATCAATCTTTGATAAAAACAACAACTTAATCTATCAAGGTGACTATGAAAAAGGAGAAGAACCAGGTACATTCTTATACGGCGCTATCATCTATGACCCGGAAACAGGCGAACCGTATTATGATGAAAATGGAAATCCTGAATTCGCTCAATATGACTTTGATCAGGCAGTAATCTATTCTGATTATGCAAAAAGAAATGACTATAAACATGATGGCTGGGATTACGGCGACTAATAAAAAAAAAGAACTTTTTCTACACAATAAAAAAAACACCCTCTTGAATAAAGAGGGTGTTTACGTTATAAAATATAAATTATGAAGACGTTAGCACAATTTATACAACATAAAAGAGATGATCTGGGACTTTCCGCTAAAGGTTTAGCAATGGAAACCAACCTTCCGCTTGAAACAATAGAAGATATTGAATCAGGAAAAGATTTATTCTTATCTGTAACCGTCCGTCAAAATCTTGCAAAAGTTTTAAGATGTACACCTGAAGAAATAAAAAAACTTGAAAAAGATTATTCCAATAACGAAGTGTCAGAACAGATTATCGAAAGTCTGAAAGAATTAATCTTAAACGGAGCAGGCGGTCTGAAATGTCCTGTATGCGGCGCACCCCTGGTAACAAGAATACAAAAACTGTATGACCTTGAAGATAATTTGATGTATAATCCCAAAGCACATTGCACAAAATGCTCATTCCAGCTTCATCAATAATAAAAAAGATTGAAAAATCCGGAATACAAGTTATAATAAAATTACAGTACATTAAAAATTAAATATGGGGACGTTTTGAAACGTATCAGCCGGAGTGAAATCCGAATTTGGCGGCGAATAGCCGGCAAACTGAGGATTGAACTTAACGACAGCGACGTGGGAGCGCAGGCGAAAGCCGAGCACAACAGGAGCAAACGTCCCAAACAACCATTCATGGGGACGTTTTGGATTTGACAGGATGTTCGGTGAAAACAGGTTGCGGGTTCGAGCGCTGTTCTCGGTTATCAACGAGCAAAACAAATTAAATGCTAACAACGTAATTAAAGCAGACTTCTCTAGAGCACAAGCTTTAGCAGCGTAGTCGCTAATTATAGCTACTCATAGAGCCCAGCTTGCCGGTTCTATGGGTCCATTATGCAAGCGGCAGTGCGTTGATGACGGTAGACGTATCAAGATAACCGTTAAAGGTTAGTGTTTCCGCAAAAAACACTTTGGATTATTTAAAAGGTTTTGATATTCCCTGAATAATCCGAGAGAATAAATATCTACACTCGTAGAAGCTTGTTTTAATCCATTTTGGACAGGGGTTCGACTCCCCTCGTCTCCACCATTAAAATTGAGAAACCTTTTATGGCCGTGTTTTTAATAGCGTTTTCCCCGCACTGTGCGGGCTTTCGCCAATTCAAGAGAATTTACTTGAGTTGATTTTTAGCGAATTTTATCACGCTTGCACCTAAATTCTCTTTGGGCAAATAAAAAGAGTCCTTTCTTAAATACAGTCATTGACCATGCAGTCGACTTTCCAAACTTAAAGACAATGGGAGACGAATTTTTGTCCTTTATTATTACAAATGAATAACCTCTACATCATTTAAAATACTTTTTAAGTATTCCGCCAAAATCCGTCTATGACATTGTTTCGGGTCGAATTCACTGCAAAGAAAACAAATATTTGAATATTTATCTTCTATATCATTTTTGAATAAATTCTCAACTTTTCGCTCTGAAATCAATTTTTCATATTGGACTTCATAAGCTTGCCAAGAAATTTTATTTTTTTTATAATCACTCAAAATATCTTTTGTTGGTGCGTATTTCACATTGTGAAAATCTTCATACATTCTCCAATCTATATCCGATTTTTTCATTTTGTTTTTTATAAGCCTGTTCAATTAATACTTCTTCAGCGGGCATTTTCTCAAATAGCCTCTGTTGTTTGCGATTTGGAAAGTAAATGTTCAAAAGTCGTTGTTCTGTCTCACTTTGTCGTTCAATTTCTCCATTTTCCAATATGTTTAAAACTTCTATTCCGGTTTTTTGCAAAGCATGAGCAATCATAATACTGCGATGACAATTTATTGGATCTTTTTCAGCGCACATAAGAACGCAGTTATAATTTTTATCAAATCCCGCTTTAACTTTAGCCAACCCATTTTTAAACTGTTCAGATTGTGTAAATTTTTCAAAATCCACATAACCTTCGTCTGAGAAAAATGCCGGGTCGTCCTGTCTCGCACCAAATTCACGGGCATAACAACGATAGTGTATATCGTGTTGTTTTAATATTTTTTCTAAATTATACCCATTATAATCTTTATAATATTCGCCAGACACAGGATTGCTTCTGACATCGACAACACAAACTATTGAATTCTTTTGTAATTCATCTATAAACTCATCAATGCCAAAAGCACTATATCCTATTGTAAAAATATTTGCCATGGATTACCTCAAGCCACCTTGAATATTTTAGCTGCAAATTTATAATATTTTCCGTGTTCTTCGCTCCAATCGCCATCCGGGAGGCTGAAACTATATTTGCCCTTACAAGTTTTTCATTTTTATCACGATAATCAGGATCGGTAACGGCAATATCTTTATATTCTTCAGCATCATTGTCATAGTGCATTTGATCCCCTGATAATGCGCCCTCTTTGTCATCATTGTGTGACATCAAACGGACAAACTTACTGTAGCACAGTCAATACCTGCAACACAATACTCATGATGCTTACTGGATTTTGTCAAAATCATAAAGTCCCTTTGTGCTTGCTCTGCCCTTTTGATTGGATTATAGCATAAATTCATAAGGCTCGCCAATTCATTTATCTTCCCGATTTCTACGTTTGCCTCATTAGTTAATCCGTTTTTTAAAAGTATTTCATACCTGTAAAGTGATTGACCTAAATCCTTCAATTGTTTGTACAAACTCATTGCATTAGCCTTCTCAGCCTCCGGCAATTGCATATATTCTCTTGTGATTGAATCTCTGATTGTTTTGATTTGTTTTAATAATTCTGTATTTTTTGTCAAATTTAAAAATTAATCATATTACTCATTAAATGGTAACTTGAAAATTTTTATTTTTTATAAAATTAGCTTTCTTTTTAATTCACAAACCAGTTAATATTGTAGGTTTAGTAAAACCGACCTACATAACTGACCGATAAGCGTAAAATTGTCAGTCTGTATATTTTATAATCTTTGCAGGATTTCCAGCAACAACTGCATAATCTGGAATATCTTTCGTGACTACGCTTCCTGCCCCCACAATTGAGCCCCTACCAATTGTTACCCCTTTCATAATAATAGCGTTAAATCCTATCCAAGCATTTTCTTTGATAACAATAGGCTTAGATATAATATTAGAGTAATCTATATTTTGCCCCATCGTATTGGTACGAATTGCTTCTCTGACTGTTTGCGTATCTCTTAATCGGTCAGCAGAATGCATTGAGTGCATATTACTATCAACTATATTGCAACCCCAGGAAATCATTACATTATCCTTAATAATAATTTTGTCAGCACTGAAAATTCTTGTGTTTTGATTGATTACCACATAATTACCAATTACAATACTTCCTGTCGTACATACAAGTTCTCCGTTAATTACACACTCTTTACCTACTGCTAAGCTCCCTAATGGTGAAATCATTTTATGGTCTACTATCGAACTATTATCAATCACAACATTAGACTCATTCATCATTTTATCTCCTTTTTATATGCCGATTTGTCGGTTAGTTTGCTAAACCAAGTATAGCATATCAAGATAAGGGTAAATGCATAACAGGCAAGTATTGGTATTTATACTTGCGATACTATCAGTTATAAAAAATATATAATCATTGTTATAAATTTAAGCACTATCATATCTTTTATTAAAATAAAACAGTACAATAAAGCCTATTAATGCAAAAAAAACTCCGGGTAGCGCTACATATTCATAACCCAGACCATTTGAAACAGGTATACCGCCCACAAATGCTCCTAATGCATTTCCTAAATTAAACGAAATTTGTGAACTTGAAGCACCTAGCATTTCACCGCCTTTTGAATTTTTTATAAGTAAAAGCTGCTGTGGTGCAGAAACAGCAAAAAGACAGGCTGTACATATACACATTAAAACAACTGAAACAACAGGATTTGATGCATACAAAAATATTAATAGAAGTGAAATACAAGCAATAAACTGGGTCCAGCCTGCGACCAGTGAAGGTGAATATCTATCTGAAAGTTTTCCCCCGAGAATATTGCCTGCACACATGCCTGCACCTGCTAAAATCATTAATAATGATACGTATTTCTGAGCAATATGCGATAAATTTACCAAAAGAGGATTTATATAACTGTACCAGCAGAATATACCGCCGTTACCCATTATCACAGCTATGATTAAAAGCCATGGAGCAAGAGATTTGAATATTTTAAACTGACCTTTAAATCCAGTATCAGGCAATGGTTTTAATTCCGGAATAAGTTTATTAACAGAGTACAATACTAAAAAGCCAAATAAACCTATTAATAAAAATGTAATTCGCCAGGAAAAATTATGACTTAAAAAAGTACCTAAAGGTATTCCAATAAGGTTTGCAACAGTCATCCCTGAAACCATTATTGCTACAGCTTGAGTAGCTTTTCCTCTGTCTGCAAGCTTGTCTGCAACAATTGCTCCTACTCCGAAAAAAGCACCGTGAGGCAAACCTGCGATAAACCTAAGTATACTGAATATATGATAATTTCCTGCAACTGATAATAATAAATTGGCAATTGTAAAAATAGAAACAAGCGTAAATATAATATTTTTTAAAGGCTTTGCTCTTCCAAAGCATATCAGCAGAATAGAACCAAATACAACACCTAAAGCATACATAGAAATAAAATTTCCTGCTGCAGGTATAGATACATTCATAGCTTTTGCCGTATCAGGCAAAATTCCCATCATAACGAATTCTGACATTCCAAGTCCGAATGTTCCAAATGCAAGGGGTAAAAGACATATACTTTTTCGCATTATTCTTCTCCGATATTTACAATAAAAATTATATAGCAAATACTATTTATGCAAATAATTCGGTAATTTCAAATTTATTCACATCAATTAAACCTTTATCAGTAATTTTTAATTCAGGGATTACAGATAAAGATAAAAATGCCATACTCATAAACGGATCAGCTATCTTACATCCGATTTTCTGCGCTGAAAGTTCAAGTTCTTTTATCTTTGCCTGAACTTCATCAGAAGATTTGTCAGACATAAGACCAGCAATAGGCAATGGCAAGTGAGCCAATGTTTTTCCATTCTCTACAATTATCTTGCCGCCTTGAGATTTAACAAGTTCTACAGCTGCATAATACATATCATCATCGTTTGTACCTATTACTATCATATTATGGCTGTCATGAGCTACTGTTGAGGCTATTGCGCCAGATTTTAAACCAAATCCTTTTACAAAACCTAAACCTATATTGCCTGTAGCTTTATGACGTTCAATAACAGCAATTTTCAAAATATCATTTTCTGTATCTGAAACTGCAAAACCGTTTTGAACTTTTGCTGTCTCTTCAGATTTTTTAGTTATAAGCTGTTTAGGAATAACATTGATTACTTTTATTTTATTTTTTTCTTGAGGAACTTTTATTTGGATATCTTCCATGTTCAGGTATTTAATATTAACAGAACCTCTTAGCGCAGGGGTTTTGAATTCTGTTGTATCAATAATCATTCTGCCGTGTTCAGCGGCTACAACACCATTTTTTATAACCATTTGCGGTTCAAAAACTTCTAAATCTTTAAAGATTGCGATATCAGCTTTGTACCCCGGAGCAATTGCTCCCAGATTTGTAAGTTTAAAATATTCGGCTGTATTTATACTTGCCATCTGAATAGCTTTAATCGGGTCTACACCGAGCCTTACAGCTTTTTTAACCATTCTTGAAATGTGTTTTGTAAGGTGTTTTGGGTGTCTGTCATCCGTAACAAACATACATTTTCGGGTATTATATTTTTTCAAAACAGGAATTAGCGGTTCTAAATCTCTTGCACCTGTAGCTTCTCTAATCATCAAATGCATGCCTAGTCTGAGCTTTTCAACTGCTTCTTCACAAGTTGTACACTCATGATCAGATGCCACACCTGAAGCAACATAAGCATCTAAATCTTTGCCGCTCAAATGCGGAGCATGTCCGTCAACACGTTTACATTTAGATGTTCCCAGCTGAATTTTACTTAAAACACTGTTATCACAATTTACAACACCTGGGAAATTCATCATTTCCGCAATACCTAAAACCCATGGTGCATCAATAAGTAACGCCAAATCATAACTGTTAAGCTCCACCCCTGAAGTTTCCAAATCAGTTGCTGGTACACAGGAAGGAAGCATCATATAAACATCAAGCGGAAGATTTTTTGTAGCTTCTCTCATAAAACTAATCCCTTGAAGCCCCATAACATTAGCAATTTCATGCGGGTCAGAAATAACCGTTGTAGTACCTGATGCAAGCACAAGCTTTGCAAATTCTGACGGCATAAGCATAGAACTTTCGAGGTGTACATGCCCGTCTATAAAAGAAGGTGATACATAAGCTCCATTCACATCAATTTCTTTTTTACCTTTGTAACCTTTAGAAATTCCTGCAATAGTATCACCAACTATAGCAATATCAGTTTCATAAATTTCTTCTGACAAAACATTAACGAGTTTTCCGTTTTTTATTACTAAATCAGCAGGTTCTTCACCTTTGCCTACTTTTATAAGTTTTTCTAAATCCATTTTTATTTCCTTTATTTTTATATATATTACATCAAAAATTTAATAATTCTAATTTTTGAGTTAAAATAAATACACGAAGTATGATAAATTCAATCTCAACCAATATACCAACCCGGAATGACAACAGGCGGAAAGCTCATAAAAAACTGGTTTCCGCAACAGGTTATGCGGCAATCGCATCAGGGACAGCCTGTGGAATTACCGGACTTAAAAGTGTTAAGTTCCAAAATAAAATGAAAGTTCATAAATATACAGCCTATTTAGCAGCTGCTTTTACTTTTTTACATTTAGGGATTGCAAAAGGATTGGATAAACTATTTTATAAAGACAAATAAAAGAGAACAATAAAAATGACACAGAGCCTGAAAACAGAACAAGAGTGGCATCCCTCGATTAACCCCTGGTTAATGATTGTACCCGTAATGCTTGCAATATTTATGTTTGTATTGGATGAAACTATATCCAACGTAGCTTTAACATATATTGCCGGTTCAATGTCAGTGAGTTTAAACGAATCAACGTGGGTTTTAACAAGCTATCTGATAGCAAGCGGAATTGCAATTCCTCTTGTGAGTTCTGCTTCAAAGTTTTTCGGCAGAAAGAATTATTTTATAATTTGTACGATTATTTTCACTTTTTCATCATTTTTGTGTGCTGTTTCCAATTCAATGATTATGATAGTTCTTGCACGTTTTTTACAGGGACTTGGAGGCGGAGGGCTTTTGCCTTTAGGACAATCAATCATGCTTGAGAGTTTTCCTCCGCAAGACAGACCAAAGTCTATGGCAATATTTGGAATTGCAGTTATCTTTGCTCCTTTAATCGGACCTGTTCTCGGAGGATGGATTACTGAAAACTGGTCTTGGCCGTGGATATATCTCATAAATATTCCGCTGGGATTTTTATGTGTATTTCTTGCCAAAAATCTGCTTGAAGATCCTCCTTATGCGAAAAAACAAAAAAATGTTAAATTTGATTATATGGGGATGATGTTTTTATCAGGCTGGCTTGTTGCTTTACAAGTTGTTCTTGATAAAGGTAATGATGCTGACTGGTTCGGGTCAACGTGGATTTGCTGGTTAAGTGCATTTTCTTTAATTTTTGCTGTTTTGTTTTTTGTTTCACAGGCAAGGAATAAAAATTCTTTAATTGATTTAAGTGTATTAAAAGACAGAACATATTTTTTCGGAACTCTTGTTCAGGTAATATTAATGGGAGTATTCCTTTCATCAGCAGCCCTGCTTCCGTCAATGCTGCAAAACCTGCTCGGGTATACGGCATATTTAAGCGGGCTTTCAATGGGTTCAAGAGGGGTAGGCAGTTTCATAGGCGTTGCTTTGTATTTAACTCTGTCAAAAAAATTAGGGGACAGACGTATTGTTATGATTGGCTTAATTCTTCTTGGATTTGGAAGTGTATTTTTCGGAATGATAAATCTTCAAATCAATCTTACTACAATTGCATTGCCAAACATTTTATACGGTTCGGGATTGTTTATGGCTCTAACGCCTTTGATACCTTTATCTTGTTCTACTACCAAAAATGAGAATATGACTAACGCTACAGGTTTACAAAACCTGCTTAAAAATATAGGCGGAGCAATCGGCACATCCATTGCTACAACAATGGTAGCAAGATATGCACAAGCACATCAGCATATGATGACAAATCACCTTCATGAAACAAACAACATTTTTACGGAACGTGTTGCCGCACTTGCAGGAAGTTTCTCACAAATTGCAGACACTGCAACAGCTCACGCTATGGCACAGGGGCAAATTTATCAGCAGCTGGTCCAGCAGGCTCACTTATGGGCATATATTGATACGTTCAGATGGTTTGCTTTTGCAACCTTCCTGCTAATACCTATGCTTGTGTTTATTAGAAAACCGAAGACTAAATCTTTTTAAAAATCAATGAAGTATTAATACCGCCAAATGCAAAGTTGTTTGACATAACAATATCAGTATTAATTTCACGACCGCAGTTTCGGATATAATCAAGTTTTCCGCAGTTTTCATCAACTTCATTAAGGTTTAATGTCGGATGAAACCATTTCTTGTGCATCATATCAATAGTAACAACAGCTTCAATCGAACCGCAGGCTCCAAGAGTGTGACCTGTGTAGCTTTTTAAAGAACTTACGGGAACAAGGCGTTTAAAAACAGCTTCAGTAGCCCTGCTTTCTGCTATATCACCTGCAAAAGTTCCTGTTCCGTGTGCGTTGATATAGCCGATTGCATCAGGAGAAACACCTGCATCTTTTAATGCAAGTTCCAGAGCTGTACCCATAGTTTTATAATTAGGATTAGTAATATGAGTTCCGTCAGTGCTTGTTCCAAATCCTATAATTTCAGCATAAATATGCGCATTGCGTTTTTTAGCATGTTCGTACTCTTCCAGAATTAAAGTTCCTGCCCCCTCGCCTATTACCAGCCCGTCTCTGTTTTTGTCAAACGGCGAAGGTGTAAGTTCGGGAGTAGTATTTTTCGAACTTGTTGCGTAAAGCGTATCAAATATTGCAATCTGTGTCGGATGCAGTTCCTCTGCTCCGCCTGCTATCATAACCGTTTGATAACCGTTTTTGATTGCTTCATAGGCATAACCAATTCCCATAGAGCCTGATGTACAGGCTGTAGATGCAGGAATTAATCTGCCTGTTGTTTTAAAATAAAGTGAAATATTAACGGCTGTTGTCTGCGCCATCATTTTCACGTAAGATCCCGAATTCAGACCTTTAACTTCTTTGTCCACTTCCATTCCGTAAAAATCAATGATAGCATCTAAAGAACCTGATGACGAACCGTAACTTACACCGCAATCTCCGTTAGTAATAATCTCGTTTCCCAAAAGTCCTGCATCTTGAAGTGCAAGTTCTGCCGTACGCACAGACATAACAGATACAGGTCCCATTGTTCGCAAAACTTTTCTGTTATACGAAGCCGGCACTTCAAAACCTTTTACACGGGCACACAAACGGGTATTAAGCTTATCATACTGATCAAGTGATTTGTCATATTCGACACAGTTTTTAAACTTCTGCAAATTTTCAAAAACCGTATCAACACTGCATCCTAGAGGACTTGCAAGCGCCATTCCCGTAACTACAACCCGTTTCACAGATAAAGTCCTCCGTTAACTGAAATTACCTGACCTGTAATATATGAAGCATCTTCACTCATAAGATAATTTGCCAGGCTCGCAACTTCTTTTGCCTGACCGACACGCTTCATCGGAATTATCTTTTTAACTTCATCAAGAGGCACATCTTTAATCATCTCGGTATCAATAACACCGGGTGCAATACAGTTAACAGTAATTCCACGTTTAGCAAGTTCTAAAGCAAGAGATTTTGCAGCTCCGATAATTCCTGCCTTTGATGCAGAGTAATTCACCTGACCTCTGTTGCCCGAAAGAGCTGATACAGAAGACATTGTAATAATTCTTCCCTTAATCCTGTTTGAAATCATAGGCATTACAAGCGGTTTTAAGACGTTATAAAAACCGTT
>ULJT01008231.1_pt1 | contig 10897 bp, 10 predicted proteins | sample 1950931 | NCBI WGS metagenome assembly ULJT01 (sample SAMEA4835478, study PRJEB28245) | human gut metagenome | biome: gut microbiome; material: fecal sample | place: Denmark | collected 2008 | reverse complement strand
ACCAGCATCGTGTACGTTCTCCCGTAGTAGCTGTTATACCACGTGACTCCGTAGTAGCCCTGAACCTGCGAACCGGTGCCTCCGATAACATAGGAGGCGATAAGTTGTCTGAAACAAGAGTTCGACTCGTGATACCCCGAGTTGTGGATCATCTGCTTTACGAAGGCGTCCGTCTTCAAGTCCGTTAAACTCGGAAACGCGAATTGACCAGGCAGCGTTATCGGTTTGTCGGAAGTAGCTGCTATTACGTCAGACGTATAGATAGTCCCCTGACTATTCAGCGACCACGATTTAGTCCATGTCGACAGCACATCCTGAATGAACTCGCTGTCCACCGATTTTTGCGCGGTCACATTACCGCTCTTTTGGTACATACCGACCGGAAGCGAGCTTCCTCCGATACCGAACAGTACCGTAAACGTCTTGCTCTGGCCGGAGTTGTAGAAAGCAACCCCCCAGTAAGTTTCAGACGTATTGTTTACTCCCGTCAGGAAACGGAAATTGGTATTCGTCCCGCGGAAACCCAGTGCGTACAGAATACGTTCTACGGTCGTCGTCAGTAGTGTTTCGCTCCCCTGTACCGGAGCCAAGAACTGCGTATTGGTTCCATAAGTCTGTTTGATGGTATTACTATCTGCATTTATCGTAGCGACCTTAGTCCATCCACCGGTAGAGATGATGTCCTGTATTACGGCATTATCCTGATTATCACTCGAGGTAAGATGCTGTTTACTGGACTTCTCGTACAGCGTTATGACCTTCTCTGGGTACGAACCGATTACGCAGGCATAGGTAAGGTCATTAATATTGTCGTACCAAAGCAGAACGAAGTAAGCGATGTCTCCATCGTTACCATTTACGATTCTGAACGGCCCCCAACCGGTACTTTCGTCCCGCAACCCGCAAGCAAATGCTAAGGCATTAAGCCAATTCTGGACTGGAGTACTATTCGTATCAAAGTTAGGAAGCTGCCAACTATCAGAACCGTTAACAGCCATTTGAAGATTCTTCCCAAGCTGTGTAAGGATATTTACTAACTTAGATTTCTGTGTATCAGATACTTGTACTGATTCACTACCATCCAAAGTCTTCTCTGTTAGAGAATTTATATCTACGAACTTTGCCATATCTATTGATTGTTTTTAGTATCTCTCCAACCAGCTTTAACTTCTGAAGTACCGAACGTAGCAACTGTGTTATTAAACATAGCTACTACTAAACTGTCTGTTTTTTGGATTACTGTTAAATAAGCCTCGGCTTGTAATGCAGTTACTACATTTGAAGTTGTAGTTCTGAATACTAAAGTTTTTCTTCTTTCTACTCCTGTTTGGTTAATATCGGAAGTTATGAGTGATTCTGAACTCCCTTCAACTCCAGTGTAATCTATGTAAAAATTATCACCCGAGCCATCACCCCATGGTATAGTAACTTTTGCCATACTTTAAGTATTAAATTTGGGGTATAGTAGAGATATCCCACCCTACTATACCAAAACTCCGTATCTTTACGATTTGGGAGTAACAGTGAATGTGGTGTTGGTATCCACCGTAACCTGAACTGCAGAACCATCCTGAGGTACATCGATCTCTATCGGTGTAACTTCGATAAATGGATCACCAGCAGTCTGATTCAGTGTAGCCGTAGCCTTCTGTCCACCAGCAGCAGTAGCAATAATCTGCTGAGTTCTGGCTTCAATTGTTTCGTTTGCTGCTGCAGTCAAAGTAACACTAAAAGTGTACTTAGCTTTAGCACCGGGGTCACCAGTTATTGCAATACCACTAGTTGCAGAAGCTCCGTTTGCAGTAAATTTGATTGCAGAAATATCTGCACCTATGACATCACCAGCACCTTTTGAAAAGGTAATATTGGTAGTATTGGATTTACCAGTTAATGTTACACTACCACCACCCTTATCAACTGCTGGGCTAGCATTATCAAACTCAATGAACTCTGCAGCTGGGAGATGCTTAGCAACAAATTGCTTCTTCTCAGCTACACCGGAACCCTCTACTTCAAAAGTGGCAGTCTGAGCTAAACGGTTACCACGGTTAGCAACTTCTGCCTTTACCTGTAAAGTGGTATTACCAGAACCAGTGGAAGGACTAACAACTACACCGTTCTGTTTTATTACTTCAGCCATTTTTTTTTTTTATTTGGGTCTAACTCTAAATGTAGTATTCGTCTTTACGGTAGTTTCATCCTCGTAATTATTCATTTCGTTTAGTTCAAGGATGTACTTGGTCAACTCAAGGTACTTGCCTACATTTTCCATGTAATTAAGTATCTTTTTCGTCTCTTCAGGAGTCTCTCTCTTCAATACTACAAAGAATAACAAAGCCTCATCATGTGCTTGAGCAACTTGAGTATCACCAGATGGAGAATATACTTTACCATTGATTACAAACTTATCCTGTGCCCAGTCAAAGTCCCAGTAACCATCTTTGGTTAAATGTCCATTCTCTGCTAATGACCTCTTGGTTACGTATAGCACAATATTGATACCGTCTAATTCACCTGATACGGTTTCTTTTAATGAAGGCCAAGTTCTTATGTAGTTATATTGGATTAAGCCATCCAATAGATACGGTTCATAGTTGTTTCCAGTATCTTCACCGTAAGATAACATCTGGTCAAATCTCTTCAACCAGATTAGAGGTTGCTTCCCTGCATCCACTTCAACAAAGTCATTTACTATGGCTTTGTATCTATCCCATACTCCATTAGTAATCCTTTTCCTTCGTGCCATACCCTACTTCTTTACTGGGAAGCCTGGGTCTGGGCCATCTAATGGACCTGGCCTCCGGTGATTGACTACTTTTGGAACTACTACCTTCTTCACTGTTCTGCAAATAGGTAGATATATGGAAAGTCTTTCAGCAAGCATACACAGGTTTTGTTTGAGTATATCAATAACTCCACCTGGTTGCATTGCTTTTATAACATTGGATGAGGTTTTAGATTCTGAGTCTGTATCGTTGAAGAATTCTACCTCAGTTGGACCTGTTTGTATTCGTTTAACCTCACCTGAACCTCTACTTGATTCAGAAGATTCTGATTCTGAGCTAGAGGTTGAGTTACTGTCTTTAACCGATTCTGCAGTAGCACCAACCATTAAAGATATTTGTACAACCATATAATCATAGGCTGCCAATTCCATAATTAGCTGGTTTTCTAGAGCTTCATAATACAACTCATTATTAAATTCCTCTATGGGAATCTCATGATTTACTAGCGGCTGAATATACAGCTGCCATTTTTCAATGAATTGCTGCTTCTCTTTAAGAGAAACCTTACCGAAGATATCCTCAGGAATATAAGTGTCTATCAGCTCATAGATACTGCCAGGCAACTGGGTATTTACTTGATCACTAACTCCGATTACATTGGTTTTGGAAAGATTCTCTCCACCATAGTTATTTGTTATTGTTACCTTGACAACATAGTCGCCAGGATTTTCATAAAGATGGGAAGCAGTTACCACACCTACATGTGATTCTGTCTTCCCATCACCAAATACCCATGTTACCGTGAAATCATGAGGTAGCTCATCAGCGAATGCCCTGAACCTTGCATTTAGTCCAACTACGGTAGATAAAAAATCCACCGTTTTCATATATTACTCGTCTTCTCCGCTGTTAAACTCATCTAAAATGGCATTTACCAAGTCAAGCTTAGTATCACCATCTTCTGGTTCAATATCTAAAGAGATAGCCAAAGCTTTCAGCTCTTCTCCATTGAACTGACCCTTTATTTTTTCTGGAGCTTCGCCTGCCTCTATAAGACCAATGAACTTATCTTTAAGAGCTTCTGTGTCCACTTCTTTCTTTGAATCAGCTTTCTTCTTAGGATTAACTTCTTCTGTCTTGACTTTAACTTCTTCTGCCTTAGCTTCTATAAGGTAACCATTTGCAATAGCTGCTCGGATTACCCGGGAATTAAACTGATTCTCGGTTATCTCAACAACATCCTTGCGAAGTACCTTAATCTTAGAAGCCTGATCATAGAAGATACTTGCCTTTGGATTAAGTTTTATGTATTTTGCCATAGTTAAATGGATTAAAGGAGGGAGTATATACTCCCTCCTTATATTGTTAAGTGGTTTAATTATTCGAGGATGCCTTTCAGGTAATTATCTACATCCATGTAATCAGGGAATCCATTGGTAGAGAATTCCTTAGTTGCATCTATGAGGATAGAAGCATCCTGATACATCTTCGAGAAACCAGTAGTTAACGAAGCATAAATAGCCTCTGTCTGGTTCGATACTATACGTTCAGACTCAAGCATAAGCTGCTTAGCAGTCAACTTAATCATGGCAGCCGATGGATCTACAAGCATTACCTCATTTTCTGGAGTTCCACCGTGAATATAGAAGTCTGCCGAATTTGGAACTGGAGTCTTCAGGTTCAAGCGAGCATCAGTAGTACCCGACGAACGTAACTTGAATTCAGGCAGATCAAGCAGATTAAGTGCCTGCTCTTCACCACCGATAATAGTACGGAACTGACGACCAAGGCGAGATGCACGAATCCATACCCGGAGAAGGTCACGATACTGTATACCATTCTGAGTATCACCTACACCGATAACAGGAGCCGATTCAGAACCATCAAGTTTGTTACCCTTTACGAGTACATCCATTGCCAGAGCATCCATTGCATAACCAAGCTGAACACCGAAGTCACGAAGGAAGATGGCCATTACATCCATGGATACATAGCTACGTACCTCATCGGTTACCTTGAATCCCTTACCGATCTTGAAAAGGTTTACCGACTTCTGTCCGAAGGATACAGTACCCAGAGGAATTGTCTCTGCCTCGTTAACTCGTGCAGGATTAGCATCCGACATATTTACCAGAGGCATGATAGCCGTTAGCCCATTAATAGGCTGATCAGATGCAATGATGTTCGGATAGAAAGGTGCCTCACGCATTCCAAGATAGATTGCCTCACGTACAATCTCAGGAACAAGCCAACGCAGCTCAGGATTAGGCATGGAGTAAATATTCTCCATCGTATCAACTTTCGGGTTGAAACCGATAGCCTTGAAATAATCCTCCTGAGTGAGACCGTATTTCTCCTGGAGCATATCACCCAGATGAATATCCACTGGGAGACTCTTGTTGCTTCCCTGACGGAAGCCATCCATGTTCTTTACAATTTCGGGAAGCTCCTTTAAGTACTGCTCCCGAGTTAAGGTTTTTTCTGCCATATTTAGTAATGTTATTTTCTGTTATTTTACCAGGATTTGAATCAGATCACCAACCTCAGCTACGTTGATAGCTATGAACTTAGTCTCTGCATTTGCATCGGAGGGCTTGAAGTTTGTATACGTTCCGCTTTCATCCAAAGTTCCATCGGTCTTAACATAACCAGTGGTGGTAAGCTCTGCCTTAGCTATACCGTGTATAATTGCAAAGGCTTCTACCATTACAGTTACTTCTACACCAGCTGCATTTGCAGGATATGCAGGATATTTACTGTAGTTAACAGCAATACCGAGATACATATCACCAGCTGCCCCAGTATACGGAGAGATAGTTCCATCGTCATTAAGTTTTACCGGTTGACCCTGAACGATGGTATCGCCACTCTTTACCGGAAATGCCTGATGAAGCTTGTGCGATTCACTTTTGTAAATCACAGCCTGTGGGGTCCGTCCACCCACTTTGTGTAAGTCTGCCATAATTTAACTTGATATTTTAGTTGTTTGTTATTTCTTTTCTCCCCGAAGTTTACGATCTGCCAAAGTTAAAGCTATATCACGAGTAGATTTCGGTGCCTTATTCTTTTCCTCATCATCTTCGGGATTAATAGATGATGCTCGGCCAACATCATGAGAACCGCAATTATTGCAGTGCATGGGGAATTTCTCTTCCAGCTGTGCATCATAAGTCTTACGCAGAGCTTTGAGAGTCTCCAGAGTTGTTCCTTCATTCTCCAGTAAAGCCAGGATATTCTGGTCTACCTTATCCTCACCAGAAACTTTCTTATATGCTGCCACCGTTTCCTCACGATACGATTTAATGTGGCAATCCCAATTCTCTTTAGCCTCCTTGTAAGAATTGAGGTCTTTTTCAAGATTGGTCTTTTCCTCAGTGAGTTTTTCAATTTCCTCATCCTTCGCCTTCACAGCATCAGCGAAGTCCTTGTTCTGCTGTACCAGAGTTTTAATCTGGGTGAGAGCCAGCTCTGTCGAAACTTCCTGACCTTCAGAAAGGGTCAAAAGATTTTCACCAAAGAGGCTCGCAAGCATCTGCTGCAATTCTTTGTCCATGTTTGTTTTATTATTTTGGTTATTATGGTTACCCTTTCCGGCACCCTTTTCATTATTAGATTTATTGGTATTGTACTTTATATCTTTTTCTGAAAGAACCTTGAAGTCGAATAGAGATACCCTCTTTATCGGATCATTAGCCTCGGCTGCTTTCTCTTCGGAAAAAGAATAATACTGACTTCCAGCATAAGCAGGGCTATTTAACCTACCACTCTTAATCAATTGAGCAAATGGATCAGCTCCATGCCATACCAGAGATGTCTCTTTATAAGAGATTATCTTTGTAGCAACCCTACGTATAAGTTCTCCCTTATCTGTATATGTACCAAGTTTAGAATAGAACTCCCATATATCCTCAAATTGGTGGGATGGTTTCCATGCAAACTCTACAGTTACAGAATTAGAATGTATAGAAGGTGGATCCATTTGTATACCACGAGCTATACGTGGATTTGATAATCCATCTATCTTCAGTATACCGTTTATACCAGCAGGTATTACTATTCCAGTCTTTTCATCTTTGTATGCGTCTTGCCATTCAACAGATTTAACTGATCCGATAGCATTAGCCACATCAGTTTCATGATCAAGGTTTACAGACTGACCAACCAGTAATGGCATTGACTCTTTGAGGATCTGTTCTGAAAATTCAGTAGGATTATACTTCTTTGCTACAACAGCAGCCGAAAGCATTCTGAACATTGGCTCAATAAAGTCTGTGTCCTTTGGTTTCAGCATGTCTGGAGTTACATTTGGCATAAATTGATTCACATTCAAAGTACCTCCCCACATACCGAACCTCTCTAATGACTTCTTTGGATCATCACTGAAATTACCTGTTCCCTTGTAGAAGTTTTCAGAAAGAGAGTGAGCATCAATAACTACTTCTGGTACATCTGATACCATTAAGCTATGAGCTGCACTTAACACCATTACATCGGTGTTTTGTTTTTCAATAGGTGGCATAATTTATCTCGGTTTACTATCTTGATCACCTCTTCTTGGGTTTGGGTTATTTTTGTCCCTGCCCTTACGATCTGACCTTTCTTTATCGTCTTTTCTATCCTTTTTCTTCTTACCAGTATCTGTATCACCAGTACCGGATGAATCATCTGAATCTACTGGTGTACGGGGTTCTGGTAGATCAGGAGCTTCATACCCCATATCACGTGCAAATTGATCCTGACTTATGATACCCTGATTGTAAAGTGTTATATTTACTCTAGCCCTATATTCCCTTGCTTGCTGTAACTTAATGTCATCAGAAACTGTTGAAGTTCCAAATTGAATTGTTATTCCCTTGTTATTAAATCCAGCCAGACGCAGTTCTAGAGAATAAAAGAATTCCAATACAAATATTACAAGTGTTTGGATATTCTTTAACTGGGATATCATCTTTGACAGCTGTATACCAGCCCCTCCTTCTGTTCCAGCTTGAGATGCTGATACTCCTATGATAGAACCATTTACCCCCAACCCATTAGCAACAGACTGCTGGTTCATATTCCACGGGAGATTTATGTTCTGCATAGAAGCTGATGTTGATTTCAGGTCGAATTCATGATCATCAATATAACCAACTACAACTCCATCTGACATACCACTAACTATGTTAGTCTTCATCTTACGGAGTGTACTGTTTAGACGACCTTGATAAGCTTTTTCACTTTCACCAGCAGTACGAGGAGGTTTAGCCATCTTTGCCTCTAAGAATCCAACCATACCCATGATCTCCATGATATGTTTGAAATTCTTTCTCATCGTATGCTGACCAGCTATAGAGTCTAATGCAGACATAAATGGAGGTACTCCATACGGTTCATCAGTATCATTATACATCCCAACATAACAATATGTTTCTGTATTAAGTCTGATGAATGTATCTTTTACTCCATCTACTATCCTTGGATTCCTCTGATATGGATGATATACTCCATTGTTCTCTCTCTTAAACCTTATAGTTTCTGGTTTAATGAATAGTATTGTCTCTAATCCAGTCAACTCTTTGTTTGGTACACCCTCTACTGATATTGCACCACCAACTAAAAGTTGAACAATGAACTTGTTTACCAATCCGTCTATACCAGCTGTATATCTTGACCACTTCTTAGATACCTCTCTAAGATGATTTCTCATCTTAGTTGATTCTTCTGCGGTATTGTTTGGGAAGTCTATAGTATGGCCAGTATTTGACAGCTTGAACATGTCTTGTAGTGCAATACTGACATCTGGATTTACTTTGTATAAATCCCTGATAATAGGTATTAGTTCTGTTCTGAAAGTTGGGGTAACTAAGTTAGTCATACCATTTAAAGTGGTAATTAACTCTGAGTTTCCCACACCATCGTCAGGTTGGGAAACTCTTCCTGGACTTATAGAACCCTTTCCTTCGTCTTTGTTCTTTGATTCTTTAGGCTTTGACCTAATGAACCAACTGATAGGATTAAGTTTCATGTTATGTAAATTTGTTTATGTTCTACTGAGGAACTACTACAGTTGATGATGCACTATGACATCTTATGTGATTAGTTATGGCTTTACCGAATATTGAATCATCAGAATAAGTTTCACCTTCCAAATCAATATCCATGGATGATGTATTCATTCTGTGTTTACCCCTTGCAATTGGTCTTCCTGCACCATCATATATGAATGTGTAAGCCTCTTGTACAAAGAATGGATCCTTAATGATTACATTGTTTTCTCTTATATCCTTTTCAAGATTCTCTATAATCACCGACCTATTTTTAGAAGTAGTTAACCACCCGGGGAACTTCTCTTCATCAGGTCGGCTACTTCTTCGTTTCCTAAGTAATTTTGTGTAGAAGTAAAGATTTGGGTAACCCTCATCCTGAAGTATAGTGGTCACCGTCATACCTACATCATTTGTCTCTGGAGCTAACTTAGCAAAGTTATACTTCTCCCCGATATCACCAAGAAATCTAGCATATTTGTTCAGAGGTATTCTACCCTTGTATACTGCAGCCTCTTCTCCATCCCTGTCCATGCAAGTAAAAGCTGAGTAGTCAGTACCTCTACCAGTAGAACAGTCTGCTCCAATGAAATATTCTTTAGTTTCATCTGGTTCATTGAATTCCTTGTATTGACCTTTTAATCTTGAATTGATTATTGGGTAGTCGAATAAGCAATCTTCAATTGCTTTAATATCAACCATATCGAATACAGTGTTACCAGATGATAAGAAGTCACCATCTATCTCCTGAGCAGTTCTCTTAGGTCCCAAAGCAGCAGACATCTCTTCATACCACTTCTGATCTCGATCTGGATGCATCTGCCAATACAATCGTATGGGATTAAAGGTATTACCACCAGCTATAGCATCTACCCAAGTACTGTGAAAAAATGAGCCAGTACCATAAGGGGTACTGTTTATGATAGCACTCCCCCCAGTTGCGAGGGTCGGAAATGCTGCTCCCCAAATAGTTGAAGCCCATCTAACTACTGCTGCCTCATCAATTACCAACAATGACAAAGATTCAGAACGACCAGCTTGGTCTGATGTGGGTATAGATTCAATTATTGAACCATTTGCAAACTCCATGCTAGATACAGAACCGAATTCTCCAGTACGACCATTTGTAATTGGTTCTTGTAGATATGAAGGAAGATTCTTATACATGAACTTAATCTTCTTCAGTACCTTCTTTGCTACAGTATCCTTGATAGAGATGATGTTTATCTTCTTGTTTGGGTGATACATTGCTAACCATAGGCAATACATAGATATCAACTCTGTAATACCAGCCTGACGGAATTTAAGGATGATATTGAACCTGTTCAGCATGAATTGGTATAGTACTGCTTTCTGAAATGGATATAGCAAGAACTTAACCATACCCAACACAGGGTTGATAACATAGCAGAAAGTAGAAAAGAAGAATGGATCCTTCATCACACGGACCAAGGTCTTAAGTTGTTCCGGTGTAATATTTGTATCTCCTTCTAGTAATGTCTTCTTTCTTGCCATATCAAAAACTGTATGAAACTCTTATGTAAGGATCAAGTGATAAATTGTCCCTGAGTTTGGGATAATAGTTGAAATTCAACCCGGCCTCATAATTAAATTTACTGGTATTGTACTTCAAGCCTAAATCCAGATCATGCATGTTATGTACCGGTCTGATGGTATATTGTACGACTGGATCAAACCTTTTTATGAGTGACGTTTTCTTATTGGTTAACTTCCCATCCGAATAGTTGTACTGATAACGATCATAATTTACCTGATACTCTTCAGTAAATAGTTTGCAGTCTGTATTGAAGGTAGTGATTGACAGTTTATCTCTACTGGAAAGTATCTGCAGTAGTTTTGGAGCTTGTGGATAGTTAGTTAAGAACAACTCATTGTATTCAACCTTCACTGAATCTTTCTGTATGATAGTAACTACTCTATCAACATACTCTATTCGTTCAATTGGTACTGAATCTATCTGGTAGAGGAATACCATGCTAGGCAATTGTATCTTTGGAAACTCTACTTTGGGAACAAAAGGTTTATTAACCCAAACTGTATCGGGTTGATGGTTGATATTTTCCAAGTCATGCCTTAACTCTGAATTCTGATCCCACATCCAGAATATAGTTAAGGTCATAAGTA
>ULJT01016357.1_pt1 | contig 11097 bp, 7 predicted proteins | sample 1950931 | NCBI WGS metagenome assembly ULJT01 (sample SAMEA4835478, study PRJEB28245) | human gut metagenome | biome: gut microbiome; material: fecal sample | place: Denmark | collected 2008 | reverse complement strand
CAAAAGATGGGCAGTAGGCAGGTCGGTGCAGGCTGGGGCATTCTGGGGTAATCCGAGTGAGAGTTGGCAAACTATTACCGTTGCCCAGCCGCGCGGAACGAATGCGGCGGGCGTTCCACAGTCACTGCCTGTCAAACTCAAGATTCGAGAGATGCCTACAAGCCTTCCTCCTTAAGGCTTCAGCTTCTTCCCATAGGGATCTTCCAGTGCTCCGCACTCTGTCCGGCTTCGCATAGACGGGCCCTCCAAATTCAGGCGCCAAGCTCGATGAATAAGCCTGTCCAGAATGGAATCACTAAACGACACGTCCCCGATACAGCTCGCCCAGACATCCATTGGACACACGCTTGTAACGATTACGCTTTTGCCTCCTTCGCGCGTTCTCTCATTTATGATTTCCAGCAGGTCAGCACGTTGGTTCGCCGTTAAGCCGCCTAGGCCGAATTCATCAATCATCAGCAGGTGATACCTGTTTAGTTGTTTCTTCTTACTCGTTCGCAACGTAGTATTGGAAGCACTTTCGGCGTATTCGAGCAAGAGATCGTTGACGCGTTAATACTTTGCTTTAAAGCCTGCTCGGATTGCGGCATTCATCAACGCGCCGGCCATCCAAGGTTTGCCGCTGACGGTGGCGCCATTTGAAAAAGGAAACTCACCGTGGATTTGGGAATCCCCAACTTCTGTGCGGTCACACAGATTGTACGGCTGTTCTGCATGCAACCAAGCAGTTACCTCAGAAGGGGAACTGGAAACTTGTTCACGAGTCCTCCGGTTGGTTAAACAGAGGACTTGGTCTATCACTCCTGGGGGCCAAATGTTTGAGAAGCATCGTGCGAATCTCTACGATTTCTCATGTGTTACGCTACTACAGTTTGTTAATTCTTAAGGTGTCACGTCACTAGACCGAAGCGCTAGCCGCTGAGCATACCCCCTCGAATCCTGACGTAGGCTTCCTCGGAGAACAAAAGGATGTTGTCTATCACCCAAAAAAGTATTGTTTAACTGTCTTCTCTACAATATTAAAAAATTAATATTAACCTATAAATACCTTCACACCGAAATATCAATGACAAATGTTCTAGCCATATTCATTTCCTGCTATTTACAAACACCGCACATTTAACTACTATTTAACCATGAAGATTGCCATTTTCGGAACTGGATACGTAGGGCTATCGCTTGCTACCCTTCTGTCTCAACACAACGAAGTAGTTGCGGTTGACATAGTAAAAGAAAAAGTCAGTCAAATTAATTCACGAATCAGCCCAATCAAAGACACTGAAATAGAAAAATTCTTTAAATCTAAGAATCTGGATCTTTTAGCAACATTAAATCCTAAAGTAGCTTGCGAAAACGCCGATTTTGTGATTATTGCGACCCCTACCGATTACGATCCGAAAACTAACTTCCTTAACACTCATTCCATTGAAGAAGTTCTAAGAATACTGGATGAGATAGGATGTCATGCTCCTGTTATCATTAAATCCACAATTCCAGTTGGATATACAAATAAGTTAAGTCATCTCAATCATCGAGAAATTATTTTTTCACCAGAATTTCTAAGAGAAGGCAAAGCACTTTTCGACAATCTATATCCCTCCCGAATTATTGTGGGAAGCGACTCTGTTGCTGCAAAAAAATTTGCTCAACTTCTGTTAGATGGTGCAGCCCAAAAAAATATTCCTGTTATTTTTATGCCATCCGCTGAAGCAGAAGCAGTTAAACTGTTTTCTAACACGTACCTTGCAATGCGAGTTGCATTTTTTAATGAATTAGACAGTTATGCCATAGAGAAACATCTTAATCCAAAAAATATCATCGATGGTGTTTGTCTTGACCCACGAATCGGTTCACATTATAGAAATCCATCATTTGGATATGGCGGGTATTGCCTCCCAAAAGACACCAAGCAATTATTAGCAAACTATTCAAATATTCCACAAACTCTCATTGAAGCCATAATTAATTCAAATCGCACACGAAAAGACTTCTTAGCGGGAAAGATTATTGAGAAAGAACCAAAATGTGTTGGCGTTTATCGGTTGATCATGAAGTCAGGTTCCGACAACTTCCGAGCCTCTTCAATCCAGAGCATCATGAAACGACTTAAGGCTAAAGGCATCCGTGTTGTTGTATACGAGCCCACCCTTAAAGATCAAAGCTTTTACGGTTTTCCACTGATCGCAAATTTGTCTGAATTCAAATCTCAGTGCGACATCATCATAACCAATCGAAAATCACCAGAACTGATAGATGTACTAGAAAAAGTTTTCACCAGAGATATTTATGGTGACAATTAATTAAATCCTTCACATTTTTTGTGGAATAGATGACATTGCAACAGATCAGATGAAATCTTCGCTTTTTAATCCGTAACTCTAGAGAGAAGATACGTCAAGTTAGGAAACTTTCTATCCCCTGCAAATCCAACAGGTCACGGTGTCATTTGCCCTCAGCCCAATGATGAAGGTGTCTGTCGTACGATGCCGCTACGTAACAGTGCAAACAGCTTGCACAAAAACTCCTCGGCATTTTTAAGGCGGAATTCTGCTCACATATCGGCTCCGTGTAGACGGATTAACCTGCATCTATGACGGCGCCGTATACAAATACGGCCATCTGTCTGGCCTCTACTGATCTGGTCATTGAATACGCCACAATAAAAGCGTGCGGCATTCCGATGCATAGCAAAGCTTTCATTGGTGGCTCCTACATGGTTGGTCAGCCACCAACAGAGAACTTCGATCGCCATGAGCCATGGACGTTATCGGTAGCGTCTTGACGAGCGAATCCAAGCGATTACCCGATAAGCCAAATACGTAGGCGCTAACGAAACCAAATTCCCATGTTGGGAAAGGACTCCGAGTCCAAAACAGCACATTTGCCGGTTTGCTCAAAAGATCCATAAGGTTGAGGCCTACGAGAATATATTCCGAGCCGTGCAAGCAATCCGTAGCTGCTTACCTGAAGAAGTAGGCAATTTGCACCCTTACACGAGCCAGCTACGTGGGTTATACGGCGCAAGCACTGAGGAGGGGCGAGACATCAGATGCAGAGCTATCTTGAGCACTCCAGAAGGCGCATCTGCAACGCCGTCAATGTTGATTTCCTCGCGGATATTGCCACGCAAACCAAAGCAACGAAGTTGGCGGCAAGCCGTTTTGAAGAGTATTCGCCACAATACCCGCTGTACATTTGAGCAAATTCCCAATCTAAGAAGCAACAAATCCTCAGCAAAACAGAGAAACACGGGCTCTGCCATTCGAACATATTGAGCACCATTGCCGACAGTCTTGCGCCCCGTTGATGGACAGTGTCGACGAGATCATGTTGAATCTTGCGAAAAAGTTCGCTGTCAGGAAGAATAGGCACAGGCATCTAGCTCGGGAAAAAAGTGCGATCAGGTCGGCTGTGATCTTCTGACCCAGTAGTTATATCGGTGTCAGGGTTGAGATATCGAGAAAAAAGGAACGAAAAAGTTCAAAAAGAATATATAAGTTTGCCTGATGCTATCTGTTCATTTCATTTGTTAATGTATATGATCTGCCATCAAATAAATTACTTACCATCAACACTAAGTTTAAAAAGCTCAAACAAGGAGCAGATCGTTGCTCGTTGCTTTTTGTAAAAAATATTCTGTTCGTGTAATCTACCTACACCAAACAACAACAGTCGAAGTGTTAAATTAAATGACGCTAAGCGTAAAGCGATGCGCAAGGGTGTTGATTCTGAAATATTATTATTTACAATGATATTTCTTTTATTTGTACTTTTCTTACAAAAAAAAACATTACATATCAAAATTTATTCGTCACATTCATATATCAAATATTTAATTTTTCCTGAGATACAAAGAAGCCATGAACTGCCAAGAGAAAGCCGCATTTATCATCCCCACTTTCAACGCGGAAAAATATATTTCTCAGTGCTTAGATTCCATTTTGAACCAAAACTACAGCAACTTCATAACAATCATAATAAATGATGGATCTACTGACAGCACAAGCGCAATATTGGACCTTTATAAGAAAAAAGATAGCCGAATCATAGTTATAGATCAAAACAACCAAGGCCAAGCAGCAGCTAGAAATGTAGGATTAAATCTTGCACTTAAAGATAAAGAGGTCAGCTATATCTCTTTTATTGACAGCGATGATTATATTGACCCCTGCTTTTTGAGTGCTCATATTTGTAGTCTGACAAAAAATCACGCTGATGTTTCAATTTGCGGATATGCCAGCACCAATGAAACCTGCGAGGAGAAAAATTTTTATCCAGAAAAATTTCTTTCTGAAAAAGACTTTATAAAAATGATTTTTTCTTATGGAAAATGGAAATCAACGTACAGTTGCGGAGGGATGGTTTGGAAACAACTGTACAAAGTTGAAGCAATTAGAGATATAAGATTTACAGAAGACAAAAATGTAGTTGAAGATGAAATCTTTTGTCTGAAAGTTGCCAAGTCAGCACCAAAGTTTGTATATATTCCTAAAATTCTCTATTACTACAGATGCGCACCCGAATCTTTAACACATCAAAAAAATTTTCACAAACGATTAGCCAATGGCAGAAAAATATGTTTTGATTTATCAAGACATTTATCACAAGACGTAAAGATGATTGTTTTCAGCAATTTTTTAGATGTTATTTTAAATTTGATAAAAAACGACGATTTTCAATATGACATATCTTCGTATAAAAAAGACGTTATTATTGCCTACAAACTGAATTACATTACAAGAAAAACACTTAAGCGGTATTTTCTTTTTTGTTATGTACCGCGCTTAACTAGGTTTATGTACTCATTTGAAAAAAGACTTAGGACATTCAAGTACAAAATACTTAAGAAATACACAAGCGCTTCATAGTTTTTTCGACAGGGTTGAATGGGTACTGACAAATACGACCATCGAAATCTGGCTTTCTACCCATACCTTAGTTTTTCGGAAACATCCGTTTATAACAACGTCTTTATCATCAATGGCAAGCAAGCTCGTCTTCAAAGAGCTATTGAAAAAATCCATTTATTCGGTCGATGATTCCTAGTAAGCAGCCCATAGCGTTCTTTCGGTTGCTGTCGGTAAAGCAATCTTAAATTTTTGGCGAAAGACAAGGTCGAGCGCAAACTCGAGCATATGCCCCGATCTCATCTCGGTGTAGATCAAAAGACTCGGTTTGCCGTGCAGCATTCTTCCGGCGGCAACGTCCTTGGTGTGGTTCCACAGCAGTCACGACGTCCAACCAAAGGATGCAATGAGCGCCGACGTAATGTTCGGGATGCACGGGTGTAGCTGTTCGCTGGTCTTCAGCCTCTCGTTGCATACTGTTCAAACCTAGTCTTCCACGTGCTCATAGAAAGCTCGGTTCACAGCATTGAGCCACTTCGCTCATGAGACATTCGTATAAGAACTCCACCGGATCTAAGCTTTGATAATTTGAAAGCTTGACAAGCTCAAGCGCTCTCATCAGGATACCGCCGGCGCACAGCTCAAGGTAAACATCTTTGAGATCCATTACCCATTCACCCCCTCATCGGTAGTTGTTTCGGATCTTGGCGTGAGCCGGAGACAAATAGTCGTCCGCGACCCTTTGATTGTTGCCAATGTTGGGCTTGGTTCATTTTTGGGGGTACTTTAAGAGTTCGCCCAACACTGACGAACGCCCGAATCCGAAACTTTGGATGGGTATGCCTCGGGGACGTCTACAAGTGACACCCAGACGAGGTTATTGGTAACCGCCCGCTGCGGGACCGCACGGTGGGTGGTGTGGAAGGGGCTGACGGACTAGAATCTGTCACCCCTATCCGATTCGATTTAAGCCTCGAAAATCGAGAGAAAAAATCTTTGATTTTGAAGCGACTTTTCTCCTAAAAGAGGCCGATTCGTGGCCTTTAGTGGAGGTTTTCTACGACTTTTAGGGTTTAATCAAAAGAACGTATATTTTTTCAACTTCACATTTAAACAACCAGCCAGCCACAACATCAATCGCAACCAATCCAACCACCAGCAATTCTCATATCAAAATATTCAACTCACTTAATAAACTTTTAAAATCTTCCACAAAGCTATCTTTAAGCAATTTACTTGGGGCATGAGACTGATAATCTATATGATTAACATTGTCAATATTGCTGTATTTACCTTCTTCTTCTTTTTTGAGAGTCGTAGTTAATATTATTTGCCCTGGCGTCTCTTTTAGCAACTCCAAAGCCAACATTTCTTTATCTGTTGATAAATCTTCTGCACGAAACGAATCAATAACAATCGGATAATTGTGTTTTAATATGCTTTTTAACGCAAGCAACTTAACGAGATGAAAAACAGTAGCCTCACTTCCAGAATAGAGCTCATCCTTACGCGTAAAGAGATCATGTATAGATAAGTTACCTTTCGAATCCAATCTGGAATATAAAGCATTCATTTTTTCTATAATACCACCCAGCAAATCCTCCCGTTGATTTTTTATTGACACTTCTCTTCTTTGGTCTATCAATAATTCGTTATTCAATTCTTTTATTTTTGATGTTATATTATCAATCTTATCGTCTATGTCATTTACAGAAATAAAATTTCTTTTATAATAAAGTATTGACTCTAACGAAATCTCCTCATCCTTCAGTAGATTTTGCAGTTCCTTTTGAGCGTCTCTTAAATTTAGATTTACCCTTTCAATTTCATCTAACAAGCTTTCGATCTTGCTTTCAATTGATCTAATAATCTCTGCCCTCATTTCTGGGCTTGAAAGATCAAAAGTGTAATAAGCCTCTTTACCATTACCAACATTCAAAGCTATATCCGTAGAACCACAACTAACGCATCGCAATTGACCACAAGATATGGACTTATTAAGTGAATTTAGCTCAGAAATCGTATTCTCCCAATTATTTTTGCGATTATGCAAAGCACTCCGTTGATTTCTTAAATCCAATATCTTATCTTTTATCAAATTTAGTTGTTCTATCTTCTTACTAAAAGCCAGACGATCATTTTCTTTAAATAAATATGATGTAGGAGCATGTTTTGACTTAAGAATTTTGTTCTGCGCTAACAGGATTTTCTTTTCTGCTTTAAGCGAGAAAATCTGCTGCTTAATTGAGTCAATATTTTCATGAGAGGGAGGGATAGCAACAGACCCATTACTATAACTGAAAAGCATTTCGATAAAGTCATTTTTATTATAGTAACCATGATGTGCTACATTTGAGGTATCTTTTTTATCTTGTCCAATGAAAAACATTTGAAAAAACAGAACCGGATCGACAATTATCTCTCTATTTTTTTTATAAATCACAGGCAACCGTGAAATATGAACATTCCAGAATCTCTTAAATTCTGACACATTTTCTAATAACCAGCAGGAATTGGACTTTTTCACCACAAAACCCTTACTTGACCGACAGATTTGATACCTCTGCCCTCCTTCTTCCAATTCAACATAATAATAATAATCCTTATAACTAAACGACGTTGGGAAAGACGGTTCATTTCCGATAGCATACATCATTGATTGAATGAAAATCGTTTTACCACGATTATTATCATCGCTTGAAATTATATTCACACCTGCAGACAATCTACTTTCAATGAATGACTCTTTATTATTTCCTACGGCTACTTTTAATAATTTCATTGTTGAACACCATCAATTATTAAAGAAATAAGATACTTTACCGATGTGACATCAAAATCTGGATGCCTAGAGAGACAATCAGAAATTGAACTTAATTTTTGATACACCCCCTGAACTGATATATTTTTATTGTTAGATACAATTATGTAAATACTTTCAAAAATACGCCAGAACGCATCCTTAGCATTTTTATTAAAGAGCGCACGACAAAGAGCGCTCTGACACTCTTCTAATTTTTGACGATTTTCCTCCGGAGGCCATTTAGTATATATACCGTTAAACGATGGAGGAATATGCTTATTTAGAGGATCCCCATTAATCAATCTCTGTAAAACCATTAATCGAATTTCATTACTAGTCAAATGTCGGCAGTAATCAATTGCTTCATCCGGCGTATTAATGCTAGCCCCCTCTACAATATTACTGTCCTTTTTACCTGCTTGCTTCTTACGAATTTCATTAAATATCGCTGTTAAAACAGCATCATCAGGGATTATTTTCGGATATTTCGCTATAATGTCTTTTACATATTCACTTGGACTTCTTCCATCATCCACCACGATTGTTATTTTTGCTAAAAATTCATTTATATTCTTATCAACCAAAAAAGAATTGTCAACATATGTCTTTGCTATTCCCTCTTTGACTAAACCATCCTTTATCCGCCTTATGCTTTCATCTTTAATGTTTTCAATTCCAAAAACATTTATTGAATTATCTTTTCTCACATTTTTCGAAACACCACCAATAAACAATATATACGCATTAAACTCAAATTCACTCATATAATTTTTGAATAAAGTAACCAACCCCTTCCCTATCTCTCCTGCGCTTGCTCTCTTTTGAGCCTTTGATTGAACATCCCAAAGGTGCTTCGCTGTTCTATCCATTCCTGTTAAATCATTAAAGAAATCAATAACAAAATAGTATATATCATTACAATCCTCATGGGAATTCATTAGATATAACAAAGCCTTAGTTTCAGCGTCAGCCCCATTCTTTCTTAGTTTTTCTGTTGATGTAATAGTATAAGGCATATACAATAATCTTTACTATTTATTGAGACTACAACGAATTTAGAGTAGCCTTCTCTCTCTATTAAATATATTGTTGCCAAAATGTAGCATTACAGCTCATTTCTTGTTGATTCCAATTGAACTGCTTGTCGAAAGAATACGAAATTATTCTAGCATCCTACTCTCAAATGCAGTCAGACGGCATTTAACAGTACCTCACATCCAACCTTGCTCGGTTACTCTTGTGGTATAAGAAAACCCCGCTGATGCATCAATCGCCAACGGGGTTCCCTCCCGAACTCCTGGTTAACTGATCCACATAAAGTTTGAATTGGATCAATAAACCATGCTTTAGTCTGCCTAACCCCATGATTTTGCTAGAAATATAGTTGTGGAGTTTTTCTTTTTCATGTAAAATGATCCCTATCTAATTGCTGGTGATCTTCAAGCATGAGAACCGCAAACAACGACCGTTGGCACTTCACTGTTCAAACGAGCTCACAAGGCAACTCCTACGTCTATGCTTATCAAACAAAGTGGGATCCCGTCAGCAAAACTTCCCGTCGCTGCTCCAAGCGCTACGTCGGGCGCTTGACCAACGATGGTCGTGTCAACATCAGCGATAAATTTGCGAAAGATTTTCCGGAATATTCACAGGGAGACTTCTATTACGGAGCCGACAAGGAACTTGTTGATGAAGCCACTTATCGACATGATTTCCCGGCAAAAAACGTTTCGGATACAACTGAGGACAACGCTGAAGACGACACGCGCAGCGCCGGTCTGACTTGGGCTATTGAACAGATTGCCATTGACAGCGGCTTGCTCGAAGATCTCACCGCCGTCTTCAAACAATACGCCCGAGATCTTTTGCATTTGGCGATTTATAAACTCGATGGCGGACGTTGCATGGCTGCCTATGACGATTGGCGTCGCAGTGTTTATCTGCGTCAGGCTCGTTGTCTGAGCAGCCAGCGTATCAGCGAAATTTTGAGCCGGGTAACGCAAAAACAATTCGAAGACTTCTTTTGTCTGCGCCACAAACGAAAGCTCGGTGAAACCGACTCAGCCGTCCATTACGCACTGGACAACACCTCGATTTCAACCTACTCGGAAACGATTGAAGATGCGGCCTTCGGGCATGCTAAGCGTGATCCTCAACTCAAACAGATCAACTACACGTTTGTTAGCGATCAGAAAACAGGCGACATCGTGTTTGCGCACACCTATGAAGGTTCCATCAACGATGTCGTGGCTTTAAAGGAAGTGCTCTACCACATGCAAAGCGCCGGCCTCGATTTGGAAAAAGTCGTTCTGGTGACCGATCGAGGATATTGCAGTCTGCTCAATGTTCAGAAGATGCTCAACTTGAATTTGAAGTTCATTCAAGGCGTGCGCCTGACCGAAGACAGCATCAAACGCAATTTGGATCGCTATCGCGAAGCTCTCCGAGATGTCAGTTTCTATGACGCTGACTTGAATGTCTATGCTCGTTCAATCAAAGAGCCTTGGACCCAAAATGCGGACACCGGGCGGGTGTATTGCGATGTTTTTCAGCACCTCTATCGCTTCCCCGGTGAAGACGAAGCAGCCATGCGCAGCATTGTCACGGAAGTCAATGCTGTTCTGGATACTTTGGCCAAAGGAAACAGTGTTGCTCCCGATACTTGGCGCAATTGTCAGCGTTTCCTTCGTTGTTCCAAAGATAAGAAAACCTGGACAAGAAACGATGAGGCAATCCGTCGAGCGATTCGATATGCCGGGACTTTTGTCATTCGAAGCAATGTGCAGACCGATCCGTTCAAGGCACTTGAGGCTTATCGGATGCGCAGCGTTGTTGAGATGGATTTTGAGCAGTTCAAAAACTGGGGCGACGGTGACCGACTGAGATGTACACAGAGTTCTTATTTGGGCAAACTCTTTATTTGCACTATTGCTACGTCACTGCGTTTGATGATGCTCAGGCGTGCTCATGACAACGAATCGGCTGAGGTAAAAATTCCTTTCAACTCAATGGATTGTCTGATGGCAAAACTGCGCTCCCTGAAGGCCGATAAGCGCAGAACTGCCAATGCCTGGATTCTGAGGGCCATAAGCAAAAAGCAACGAGAGTTGCTCTCGTTGCTTTCTGTTGATCTTCCCCCGAAAGTTCTCCGTTAGGGATCATTTGATCGGGAGTTCAGGTTTTCTTGCTCAGGATTAAGTACCTCTTACGGCACCATCTCCTGCACCTCATCCTTCTTGATGGGCTTCACAAGGTCTTCTCTCTTCACGCCAAGGTACATGGCAATCGCAGCCGCCACGAACACCGACGAGTAGACGCCCAGAAGAATACCGATCGTCAGCGCCAGCGCAAAGTAATGCAGCGCAGGACCACCGAAGAAGAACATCGCAAGCGTCATCGCCAGAGTCGAGCCGTGCGTGATCACCGTACGCGAAATCGTGGCGGTAA
>ULJT01030197.1_pt1 | contig 11411 bp, 7 predicted proteins | sample 1950931 | NCBI WGS metagenome assembly ULJT01 (sample SAMEA4835478, study PRJEB28245) | human gut metagenome | biome: gut microbiome; material: fecal sample | place: Denmark | collected 2008 | reverse complement strand
AGAATTTAGTAATAAAAATTATTTCCCGGGAAATAAAATATAAAAATGAAAACACCAAGGCTTCATTTTTTACATTAAAGACTACAGGCTTTAATGTACACTGAGAGATATAATATAGCTCGAAGTGAAAAAAAAGAAAGCTATTCACTTTCTTTTTCAATATTTTCACCATTAATATTATCATCACTAACTTCTTCTCTATCAACAATAGAAGTAGAACTAACAATACTATCTTCTTTTAAATTAATAAGTTTAACACCTTGAGTAACTCTACTCATAGTAGAAATCTTATCAACAGCCAATCTAATAATAATACCAGAATCAGTAATAATCATTAAGTCTTTACTATCATCAACAGTCTTAAATGACACAATAGAACCATTCTTTTCAGTAATATTAACAGTCTTAACTCCTTTACCACCACGATTAGTAATTCTATATTCATCAACAGGTGTCTTCTTACCATAACCCTTTTCAGTAATAACAAGTACATACTCATTAGGTTCAACAATCTCCATACCAACAAGTATACCACCATCAAGATTAATACCTCTAACACCAGAAGCACTTCTACCCATAATTCTAACAGCACTTTCATTAAATCTAACCATTCTACCATTAGAAGAAGCCATTAATATCTCATCATTACCAGTAGTTTTCTTAACAGATACAAGTTCATCATTATCTTTTAAAGTAATAAACTTCTTACCATTATTCCTAATACTATCAAATTCAGATATATCAGTCCTTTTAATTAAACCATTCTTAGTAGCAAAAACTAAACATTTGTATTCATCATCATTAGATATTTTCAATAAAGAAGTAACCTTTTCATCTTTATCTAAAGATAACAAATTAATAATAGGTAATCCCTTAGATTGTCTACTATATTCAGGAATTTCATAACCCTTAATTCTATATACTTTACCCATATTAGTAAACATAAGAATATAATCATGACTAGTAGCATTAATCAAATGCTCTACAAAATCCTCTTCATTAGTAGCCATACCTTTAACACCCATACCACCTCTATTTTGAGTTTTATAAGTATCAGCAGGTAATCTCTTAATATAACCCTTATTAGTTAAAGTAATAACAACATTCTCAACAGGAATTAAAGATTCATCTTCAATATAATCAATAGCAGTCATATCAATATGTGTTCTTCTCTCATCAGCATATTTATCTTTAATTTCAAGCATTTCAGTTTTAATAACTTCAAGAATTTTCTCTTCACTAGCTAATATTTCTTCTAATTCCTTAACTAATTTTTCAAGTTCAGCAATCTCTTCTTCAATCTTAGATTTTTCAAGTCCAGTAAGTCTCTTCAATCTCATATCGAGAATAGCTTGAGATTGAACCTCTGATAAAGCAAAATTAGACATAAGTCCAGCTTTAGCCTCATCGTCATCAGCAGACTCTCTAATAATCTTAATAACCCTATCAATATTATCAAGAGCAATCTTTAAACCATCTAATATATGTAATCTATCCTTATATCTCTTTAAATCAAATTGACATCTACGATAAATAACATGTTTCTGATGATCAATATACTTCTCAATAATCTCTCTTAAACCAAGTGTTCTAGGACTACCATCAACAAGCATTAAAAAATTAATACCATAAGAAGTTTGAAGCTGTGTATGCTTATATAAATTATTCAAAACAACGTTAGCATTAGCCTCTTTCTTAACATCAATAACAATCTTAATACCCTCTAAAGCCGATTCATCACTTAAATTAGAAATACCATCAATAATCTTATCTCTAACAAGTTCACCAATTCTTTGAATCAAAGCTTTCTTATTAACTTGATATGGAAGTTCTGTAATAACAATTCTATGCTTATTATGAGTTTCTTCTACAGTAGCCATACCTCTAATAGTAATAGCTCCTCTACCGCTCTCATATGCCCTTTTAATACCACCATTACCAAGAATAACACCAGCAGTAGGAAAATCAGGTCCCTTAATATACTGCATAAGTTCAGTAACAGTAATATCTGGATTATCAATATAAGCAACACATCCATCAATAACTTCACCCAAGTTATGTGGTGGAATATTAGTAGCCATACCAACAGCAATACCCATATTACCATTAACTAATATATTAGGAAATCTGCTAGGTAAAACAACAGGTTCCTTTCTCTGACCATCATAATTTTCCGAAAAATCAACAGTATCCTTATTTAAATCTCTTAAAAGTTCCATCGATATCTTAGCAAGTCTAGCTTCAGTATAACGACTAGCAGCAGCACCATCACCATCAATAGATCCAAAATTACCATGTCCATCAACAAGAGTATGTCGATAAGTAAAATCTTGTGCCATTCTTACCATAGATTCATAAATAGCAGAATCACCATGTGGATGATAATGACCCATAACAGCACCAACAGCATTAGCAGATTTCTGATATTTCTTATCAGGAGTCATACCCTCTTCATATAAAGTGTATAAAATTCTTCTATGAACAGGCTTAAGACCATCTCTAACATCAGGAAGAGCTCTTGCAACAATAACACTCATCGAATAATCAAGGAAAGACTTCCTCATTTCACCAACAATATTAACAGCTACTTTTCTATCTCTTTCATGATTATTATCCTCACCCATATCTTCTATATTTAAATTTTTATCTATATTCTTATCTTCCATCATAAACCTCCTATATATCCAAATTCTCTACAAATAGAGCATTATCTTCAATAAACTTTCTTCTAGGTTCAACTTCTTCACCCATAAGTAACTGGAATGTTTCATCAGCAAGAATAGCATCATCCAAAGTAACTTGTTTTAATATTCTCTTATCAATACCCATTGTTGTTTCTCTAAGTTCTTCTGGATTCATCTCTCCTAAACCTTTCATTCTACCAATTTCATACTTCGTATTAAGAGGTAAAGTAGCTAAATATTCATCTCTTTCCGCTTCATCAAGTACATACTTAATATTTTTACCATGTTTAATTGAATATAAAGGAGGCTGAGCAGCATATATATGACCATTCTCTACTAATGGCTTAAAATATCTATAAAATAAAGTAAGTAATAATGTTCTAATATGTGCTCCATCAACATCAGCATCAGTCATAATAATTATCTTATAATATCTTAACTTAGATATATCAAATTCTTCACCAATACCAGTGCCTAAAGCCGTAATCATAGTTCTAATCTCTTCATTAGCAAGAATTCTATCTAATCTAGCCTTCTCTACATTAAGTATTTTACCTCTAATAGGAAGAATAGCCTGCGTAATAGGATCTCTTCCCATCTTAGCACTACCAGCAGCAGAATCCCCCTCTACAATAAACATTTCTGATATAGTAGCATCTTTAGAAGAACAATCAGTAAGTTTACCCCAATAATTAGTAATTTCAAGTCCACCTTTTCTTCTAGTTAACTCTCTAGCTCTTCTAGCAGCAACTCTAGCCCTAGCAGCAGTCATTGACTTTTCTATTATAATTTTAGCATCATTAGGATGTTCCATTAAAAATCTCTCAAATGCCTTAGCAAATATACTAGCAGCTACTTTTCTAACTTCACTATTACCAAGTTTAGTCTTAGTTTGTCCCTCAAATTGAGGTTCAGGTACTTTAGCAGATATAATCATTGTTATACCTTCTCTAACATCATCACCGCTAAGAGGTTCATCATTATCTTTAAGTATTTTATTTGCTTTAGCATAATTATTAATAATTCTAGTTAGTGCAAGTTTAACACCATCTTCATGAGTACCACCTTCAGGAGTAATAATATTATTAACAAAAGAGTAAACAGTAGCATTATATCCATCATTATATTGAAGAGCAACTTCTATTGAAATATCATTTTCCATTCCTTCAACATATACAATATCTTCATGGATAGGAGTCTTATTTTTATTTACATAAGCAACAAACTCTTTAATACCACCTTCATAAACAAAAGTATCAGATTCTCCTGTTCTATCATCCATAAGAATAATTCTAAGTCCTTTATTTAAGAAAGCAAGTTCCCTAGTTCTAGTTTTTAATGTTTCGTAATTAAAAGTAGTAGTCTCTTTAAATATTTCATCATCAGGCATAAAAGTTACTGTCGTACCGGTTCTATCTTCACTACATTCTCCTATTACCTTTAAAGGTTCTACAGTATGTCCACCATTAGCAAACTTAATATAGTGAACTTTTCCCTCTTTATAAACAGTTACTTCTACCCATTTACTAAGAGCATTAACTACAGATGCTCCAACACCATGTAATCCACCAGATACTTTGTAGCCACCACCACCAAATTTACCACCAGCATGTAATACTGTATATACCGTCTCAACCGTAGATAATCCTGTCTTAGGATGTACTTCAACAGGTATACCTCTACCATCATCTTTAACAGTAACAGAACCATCTTTATTAACAATTATTTCAATATCATCACAATATCCTGCTAAAGCCTCATCGATAGCATTATCTACTATTTCCCAAACTAAATGGTGTAATCCTTTCTCACTAGTACTACCTATATACATACCAGGTCTTTTTCTTACTGCTTCAAGTCCTTCTAATACTTGAATATCCGAAGCATCATAATGTTCATTATTATTCATTTTTTATCACCTTCCTGCATCAAATTATTTCCCGGGAAATAATTTTACCATTTTCTATTTTATAAACATTAGCTTTATTTCTCACATTTTTATCAATATTTTCAATATCTGTAGTAGTAACTATTGTTTGAATATCATTATCTAAATATTTAATTACCTTATTTCTCTTATCAATATCTAATTCACTAAATATATCATCCAAAAGTAAAATAGGTGTATCAGATAAAACATCCGTAAATAGTTTAACTTCTGCTAACTTAAGAGCAAGTACAGCACTCCTTATTTGCCCATTTGAACCATATAAAGATAAATTCTTCCCATTCAAATCAAAATAAAAATCATCTCTATTAGGTCCAATAAAAGTAATCTTATACTGAATTTCTCTTGATAAATTACTTTTAAGTTTATCTTTAAACATATCTTTATCTAAATTACTAACATTAGAAGTATATATCATCTTAAGTCCTTCTAATCCTGTAATAGAACTAAATATATCCCCTATATATTTATTAACTAAGTCTACATATTTCCTTCTAAAATTATAAATGTCTATCGATAAACCAATATATTTATCATTAAGAATATCTAAATAACTCATATCACTCTCTTTATTAATATTAATAATCTTCAAAAATTCATTTCTTTGGCGTAAAACTAAATTATAATTATTTAAATTTGCTAAATAAATCTTATTAATTTGACTAATTTGAATATTAAAGTATTTTCTTCTACAAGATGGACTATCTTTAAATATTCTAATACTATCACTACTAAAAAGAATAACATTCATCTTAGAAATATAGTCACTTAATTTTTTGATCTCTTTTTTATTTATCTTAACAACCTTACCATTCTCATTAATTAATAGTTCAAGTTCATCATAAGAACCATTATAATCAACAATTCCTTTAATCATTGAATATCTACTATTAAAATTAATAAGATTCTTATCATTAATAGATAAAAAAGACTTCGTAACAGCAAGTACATAAATAGATTCTAGTAAATTAGTTTTTCCCTGAGCATTATCTCCTATTATAATATTTAAATTATTATTAAGTTCTAATAAAATATCATCATAATTACGATAATTTTTTAAATAAATTTTTTGTAATTTCAATATAAAGTTATTTTCTTGCCCATATTTTCACCTTTACTAATCTCATGTACCCCTATACATATATAATTATACCATATTTCAATAAAAATTAAAAGAAAAAAAACATATTTTCTATGTATTTTTTCCTTATTTTTCAACGGTTTTTCTCATAATTCCATTTAAGTATTTTTCTATCTTTATACACTTAGTAATTTGATTATCAATCGTAGTATAAGGTACCTTAATATTCATCTCTTTACCATTCTCAAAATATATTTTTGTACCATTACTTTCTTTAACATATCTAGTAATATTATTATAAGCAAGCCATATACATTTCTTAGAACTAGGAGTACATGTAGGAAAGAAAATAATCATATTATAAGAAGATACAATAATAGGAGTCTTAATATAATAATTAAAAATATCAATAACAAATTGCCTCTGAATATTATAAGAATTACCATAAAAATTACACCCATATTTAAGTAATTTAAGACAATCAATACTCAAATAAAAATCCTTATTCTTCTCCATAACATAAGTACCATATCCATTAGAAGTAAAGCACAAAACATCATCAGTAATAATATAATTTCTCATAAAATCCCCCTCTCCACATATAAAAATATGTACCATGTATTAAAGCATATAATCATGTCGAATTTTATCAAAATATGTCGTAAATTATCAAAAATTTTTCTTTTCTTAACATTTCTATCATCAAAATTACTGTTTTATCACAAAAAAAATAGATAAAAGAATCAAATCTCTTATCTATTAAACAAATATAAATCAAAATTAGCAAGTCTTAATAGGTAAAACAAGTTGTACCAAAGAATCATCTTCATTACTCTTAATAACAATAGGAGAACTATCATTATTCATACATAAAACAATCTTTTCTTTATTAAAACTCTTAATAGCATCTAACATAAACTTAGAACTAAACGAAATTTCAATATTCTTATCATTTTCTACATTGATTTTTTCCTCTACTTTACCAATTTCTGGACTATTTGAAGAAATCATAAGTTCATTACCTTTTAAAGATAACTTAATAGTATTCTTTTCTCTGTCAGAAGTAAGTAAACTAGCTCTATCAATCATATTATATAAATCATTAAAAGAACATTCAAGTAATATATTAAAATTCTTAGGAATAATATCACTAGTAGTAGGATAAGTACCAGAAAGTAATCTAGATAAAAATACAATATTACCATATTTAAATAAAACTTTATTACTAAATAAATGTAATTCTAAAGATTCTTCATCATTATCAAGCATTTTAGTAAGTTCTACTAAGTTCTTACCAGGAATAACAATATTAATATCACTTTCATCAACTTTATCAATAGCTACTAATTTTCTAGCAAGTCTATATGAATCAGTAGCAATAACATCTAATTCTCCATTATTAATTCTAAAATTAATACCTGTAAGAAGTGGTCTAGTTTCACTTTGTGAAATAGCAAATACTGTTTGATTAATAATATCCTTAAATACTCCATTGTTAATAACAATAGGCTCCTTAGTTTCATCTAAATCTAAATTAGGAAATTCATTAGGATTAATACCATTCAAATTAAATTCTGTATTATCTGTACTAACAATCATCTTATATCCATCAATAACTTCAATAGATATATCTGTATTAGGAAGTTTTCTTATTATCTCAACAATATATTTACCTCCTATTACTATACTACCTGTTTCTTCTAAACTTGTTAACTTATTCTTTGGTATAAAAGATCTAATAGAAACATCAGTATCACTTGCATATAAATATAATCCATCATCCTTTAAATCAAACTTAATACCTGTTAATATAGGAATTAAGTTTTTAGTAGATATTGCTCTTGCTGTATTATTCAAACTTTCTAATAATATTTCTTTCTTTACGACTAATTTCATTTTTATCATCCTCTTTCTTTTATTATTTATTATATTATTATTATTATGCTGTGGATATTGTGGAAAACTCACATATATCCTTGTTTTGTATACCTTTACTTATCCACAATACTTGTTGATAACTTTAAACTTATCAACTATCAACAACTATATTCTCTTTTTTAACTCCTCAATTACTGTTTGTAACTGATAATTTGTCTCCAAATCTTTCTCTATTTTTTGATATGCACTTATTATAGTTGAGTGATCTCTACCTCCAAAGTAAGTTCCCATTTTTGGATACGATTCATTTGTCATTATTCTACACAAGTATATAGCTATTTGCCGCTGATAATTTATATCTTTACTCCTTTTTTTACCTTTTAAATCCTCAATATCTATCTTAAAGTACTCACAGACAATCCTTTGAATCCTATGAATATCATTTTTATATACACTACGCTCACTTATTTTATCTTTTAAAGCTTCAATAGCAATATCCAAAGTAACAACTCCATGGTTCATCATCAGTGCATAAGCAAAAACCCTTGTAATTGCTCCTTCTAACTGTCTAACATCAGAATCATTAATATTAGCGATATATTCAATAACTTCAATTGGAATATCTTCCGCTGCTTCCTGATGTGCTATCTTCCTTTTAATAATATCTACTCTCAGTCCAAAATCAGGTGGAGTAATATTAGCAGTAAGACCCCAATTAAATCTTGTAATAAGCCTATTTTCTAACATCTTCAAATCATCAACAGACCTGTCGGAAGCTATAATAATTTGTTTATTTGAGTCATGTAACTGATTAAAAGTATGAAAAAATTCTTCTTGCCCCTTAGTAGCGGATCCCAAAAATTGAATATCATCAATAATTAAAACGTCAATATTTCTATACTTATTCTTAAAAGAATCAATCTTATCAAAAGTATTCTTCTCATTATTTCTAACTGCTGCTATATAATCATTAACAAATTGTTCACTTGACACATACAAAACCTTTTTATTAGTATTTTGAATAATATAATTACCAATAGCATGCATTAAATGTGTTTTACCAAGTCCACTTTTACCATATAAAAATAAAGGATTATATGCTTTACCAGGTTTTTCCGCCACCGCTCTAGCAGCAGTAAAAGCAAACCTATTCGAGTTACCTACAATAAAACTATCAAAAGTATATTCGCTATTTAGATTAGCGGAAGCACTAGTTTGATGTGGAACTCCCATATTTTCATTAGAAGTACCAATAATAACCTCTTCATTATTATCACTAATTTCATTAATTTCGTTTTCTAAAATAAATTTAAAATTAAAATTTGTTCCTGTAATAGAATTAAAAGTTTCTTCAATATCATCAATATAATTTTCTTCTAAATGTTTTTTATGTAAAGCTAAAGGAACAATAATAGTGGCAGTACCACCATCTAACTTATATAATTTAGTATCCTTAAACCAAGTATCATAAGATAAAGGAGTAATACGTTCTTTAATTTTATCAAGAAATTCATTCCATAAATTATCCGTATTCATATCAAAACCTCCTTAATCAAATCTGCCATTAATCTTATTATATCTCAAAAAAAAATTTTGTCTAGATATTTTTTTTAATTAACAGGTAAAATAACAAGTTATCCACAACTTATCAACAATATAATACCATATAAAATAAGACTTTAAAAGACTTTTCCACAATTTTTGTCAATTTTTGTTGTCAACAGTCAACAGGTTTACTTTTCCACAGCCCTGTGGATATTGTGGATAAATAAAAAAAGCCTTGATTTATAAGGCTTTATTCTAGTTACTTTTCCACTGTATCATCCACTTGTCAAATATTTTAGCATTTGTACTCTGTGGTTCTGGATTAGGAAGTTGCATTTTTACAATAAGTGGAATCTTCATCATCTTACCAAATGCAACACAAGTACCAGATTGAAGTGATTTTTGTTTTTCAATAACATCACTACTAATATTAGGAACCATCTTTTCAATATACTCCAAATCACTAGGATGGTTAATTTTAAATATTAAGAAATTACTACACTGTGATAAAACAGTTTCAGATAGTTCAGTAGGTCTTTGTGTAATTAAGTCAAGACATATACCAAATTTTCTACCTTCCTTAGCAATTCTTTCAAATATATTGTATCCAAGAATATTAATATCATTATCCTTCTGAACATATCTATGAGCCTCCTCTAGCATAAGATGCATTGGCATACTACCTCTAGTGGGAAGTTTTTTAGCAAAGTTAAAGATAATTCTTGCATATACCTTAACAAGAGCTTTAGCAAATCTATCATCTATATTTTCTAATACAAAATTAATAATTTGTGCTCTCTTATTATTACCAACTAATATTAAATCAGATATAAATTCATTTACAGTAATAAACTTATCACATTCAAAATATTTTCTCATAGAACTATTAGCAATAGTATGTAATTTAACTTTTAAAGCAGTAGCTTCAGCATAAGATTTCTCATTAAGAAGAAGTCCTTCAGATATTAATGTAAAGTTAAGAGCTACTTCTAAATCGTCAATTGTAAAGAAAGTAGGTACATAATCTTCATTCCACTTAGTCTCATTATCTACAAACTTTTTAATATATTCAGTAATAAGAATTCTTTCTACAAATTGTCCCTGACTATCAATTTCAAAACATTTTCTAAAGGTTCTAGTATAACCAACACCAGGTACTTCAACATCTAAGTTAAGTTCAGGTGTATGACAATCAGTTAAAATAGAAAATATTTGGTCTCTAATTCTAGCAGATACTTGATTAGAATACATAACTGATACAATAGCGGATGCAATTAAATGGTTTTTATATCTATTAGATTTCTCATCATTTTTAGCAAATAAAGAAACATAAGCAAGCATCTTTTCAATAATCATAATTTGTGAATAATCAGTTACATCAAGTATATTAGCATAATCATCAACAGAAAGTAACCATAAAGGTAATTTAAGAATATTAACTTCCTTATCAGTATCAGTACTAAACATCTTGTAATTAAAATTATAATTATAACTAGAAATACTACTAAAAGCACTATCATATTCATCAGTATTATTAAATATAAAAATAATACTATTAAAAGGAATGTAATTAGGCATAGTAAATAAATTTTGTACTAATCTAGCAACACCATAAGTTTTACCAGAACCAGTATTACCAAAAATAGCACTATGATTGCTCCACATATCATCAATATTAATTTTAATAGGGCTATCATTATACAAAGGAGAAAGTCCTAGCATCATTGCAGTATTGTCATTATACCCAGTAAGTTCTGCTAATTCATCAGCATTAATAATTCTAATTTTAGAATTAATACTAGGTTTTCTAATAATACCATCATAAAATTTACTTCCATGAAATTCTCCTAAAAAACTAATTTTAGCCTCTCCGTTCATAATTTCTTCTACTTCACCTAATATTTTTTTATTATTTTCTTCAAAAACAACATTTAAGTTAAGTAAATCATCAGTAATAACATTATCAATTTTAACAATAGCATAATTTTTACTAATAGCAATAATTTCTTTAAACATAATCTCCCTTCTTTCTATTCTAAGTAAATTATACCAAATAAATATCAAAAAATAAATAACTTTTTAATAATTTTTTATAGTAGTTCGCACTTTGTTGCTCACTATTTTTAAAGCCTAGGGTCTTTAAAAAATAATTTTAAGCCAAAATTGTCTTAAAATTAATATTTTTCTTCAAATATTTACAAAATATTAAATATATAGTATAATTTCATTAGTGGTGATTTCTATGAAAAAAGAAGTAAAACAAAAAAAGAATAAA
>ULJT01026597.1_pt1 | contig 11468 bp, 10 predicted proteins | sample 1950931 | NCBI WGS metagenome assembly ULJT01 (sample SAMEA4835478, study PRJEB28245) | human gut metagenome | biome: gut microbiome; material: fecal sample | place: Denmark | collected 2008 | reverse complement strand
GATTATTTATCATTTAGTTCATAACCCGTCCGAAATGAACAAGTTGCTCTCTGTTCAACTTTCCCTCACCTCTTTAAAGATATGGGATAATCGTAATATAAATACCCGTAATAATGGCCGAAGTGATAACCCCGGAAATATTCGCTCCCAAGGCATCTCCCAGGATAAACGAGTCCGGATTATCTTTGCTCACCAACTTCTGAGCCACTTTAGCCGTAGTGGGTACACAACTGACGGCGGCAATTCCGATCACCGGATTATAATTTCCCTTCTTGATAAAGTACATGATGTATCCACCCATGATGCCGCCGATACCGGAAAGCAATAATGCCACTATACCCAATACCAGCAGTTTCAGAATCTTCGGATCGAGTAACAAGTGCGCGTCACAAAGCACACCCAGCAATACGCCCAGCATAAATGTAGAACCGTAAAGCAGCGGACCACTGACGAAATCATAGATATGCTTCATACCCGATTCACGTACAGCCACTCCCAGGAAGAGGGAGAAGAACAGCGGTGAGGCTACCGGGAACAGGAAACACAGCACCGCACACAGCACAGCCGAGAATGCCAGTTTCACTTTGGCATCATAATTCTTGGGAGCTTTCTTTGAAGTCATCTTGATGGCACGCAGGCGTTTCGGAACCAGGAGTTTCACCAGATACGGGTAGCCGCCATAAGTCAGTCCGAGATACAGGTAAGCCACTACGGTGATAGGTACAAACAAATGTTTGGCAAGAGCCAGTGACGTGAACAGAACCATAGGACCGTCTGCACCGCCTACCATGGCTACGGAAGCACTTTCCTGCAAGGTCAGTCCCAGAGCCGAAGCTACGGGGATAGTCAGGAAAGTACCCAGTTCGGCGCATAAAGCCAGGAAAAGACTGACGAAAGGTTTCTGTAACAGAAAGCCTACATCCAGCAATGTGCCTATACCCATAAACACAAAGCAGGCTATCAATCCGTTGCTGAAGGTGAGCGTATAGACAGGTTGCAGAAAGTCTATCTGCATCGTATTCATCAGGTCGTCCGTGTCCGAAAGCATCGGGTCGAGAAAGAGGTTGCCCAATGTGCCGTCCGGCATAAAAAGTGTTCCACAATTGATGGCGACCATACCCAGTCCCATCGGAATCATTACCATAGGTTCGAGCACTCCCTTCCAGCCCAGATATATAAGCAGCAAACCTAAAAGGATTAAAAATACACGGGCTGACGCGAGCAGGTAGCCACTTTCCATCATCGTTCCAAAACCTTGGAACAGGGTTGCGAAATCTATATTTTCCATATTGTTTCTTATTTGGTTTTATCGGCTGATTTGCCGGAGTGTTTCTTGTTTTTTTGATATAGCATTTCTTCTTGTTGATTCAGGTACATCATGTGTGTATCTTCGGGGTAGTAGTAATCTACCAGGTTGGTCTTGGAAACTCCGGTGCTTACTCCGTGGTAATATCCGTGATAGTCGGTGAGTTCCCGGTTTACTCCCCGGCTGAACTCTTCGCGTTTGTCATCGAGAAGTCCGTTATCTTCCATGGGGATGTCCCGTATCATGAGTTCTACCTTCTGGCGCAGTTTGCGCAGACGTCGCAGGCGAAGCAGCTCTTTCTGGTGTGAGCTGTAGAAGTCGAATGAGTCGGCGGCAAAGGCAATCATTTTGATGATGAAGGCCACGAAGAAGCCGATTACGAATGTAAGCCCCATCATTTCGAGGGTGGCTATTAATAAATCGAGCATAGTTATTGCATTAATTTAGAAGTGAATAAACAATAGACTGATCAAAGACACGCCAATGGCATGCCTCCGGAAAAATGATTGGTAATAAGTAAGGTGGCGGTTTAAATCAGAATATGTTTCAGCTCGTAGACGTAGTACCCGTAAGAATAACGGATAGCGCTGGGAGTGAAAGAAAGACTGGCATTCTGCTCCACCGGTAAATGGGTGGAAAATATACGTTGCATCTGTTCTACAGATAGATGGATCTTTAGTTTCAGCAGTTTTGAGGGAGCACTGGCCTGATTGTAGAAATTCTCCTGAAAAAGGACACCATTGATTTTACGCTCATTATTTTCATCGTTGAAGAAGGGGCGGTGGGCAATGGTCGAGAAGTAATCGGTTGACATTGAGATGAAACATCCCGTTGGGGCAGGAGTGACAGAAGCATCTGCCGAGGCTTCGGTAAGCATCCGAAGTGCCGGCTGTTCCTCTTGCAGAATGGCGGACATTCCTAATGCGAGGCACATAAACAAGAATATATAGTGCAGATGTTTCATCATAGCGTCCGCAAACATAACAAATATCTTTGTGTAATGTTGTGTTCCCCTTCAAGAAAATTTTGTTAAATAGAGAACGGTTTCTTTGCACATGTTCTGCAAATGTGTATATTTGGAATAATATATCTAAATATATCGTAAACCACAATAACTCAAATTCCTATGAGCAGTAACATATTTCTGATTATCGCTGTAGTCACAACAGGTATTTTTGTGATACAGTTTATCCTTTCCATCTTCTTCGGAGACATTGATGCGGATGTAGACGTGGATGCCGACATCAGCAGCATGGTGTCTTTTAAGGGACTGACACATTTCGGTATCGGTTTCGGCTGGTACATGTATCTGATTGGAAATACTGACATTCAGAGTTATGTCGTTGCCATTCTGATTGGTCTGTTTTTCGTATTTGCCGTGTGGTTTCTCTATAAGAAAGCCTATCAGTTGCAGCAGGTGAATAAGACGGAAAAGACGGAACAGCTTGTAGGGCGCGAATGTACCATCTACTTTAAACAGGGGGATGGCAGATATACTGTACAGGTGAGCCGCGATGGAGCCATGCGCGAGATAGATGTAGTATCAGAAGCAAGTAAGTCTTATCAGACGGGCGACAAAACCATTATCATGACTTATAGGGAAGGAACACTGTATATTCAATAAAAACGAAACTCAAAAACATAGATTTATGACACAAGAAATGATGATTATGGCCGCTATACTCGTGGCGGTTATTTTGCTTACCTTCATTGGTATCCTTTCCCGTTACCGGAAATGTAAAAGTGACGAAGTACTGGTAGTATATGGTAAAACGGGCGGTGATAAGAAGTCTGCCAAGTTGTATCATGGTGGTGCCGCGTTTGTATGGCCGATTATTCAGGGTTACGAATTCCTGTCCATGAAGCCGATGCAGATAGACTGTAAACTAACCGGAGCTTTGTCTGCTCAAAATATCCGTGTGGATGTGCCGACTACTATTACTGTAGCTATCAGTACCGATCACGACGTCATGCAGAATGCTGCCGAACGTATGTTGGGGCTATCAATAGATGATAAGCAGAATCTGATTACGGATGTTGTATACGGCCAGATGCGTCTGGTTATTGCCGATATGACGATTGAAGAGTTGAACTCTGACCGTGACAAATTCCTTTCCAAAGTAAAGGACAACATCGATACGGAACTCCGTAAATTCGGTTTGTATCTGATGAACATCAATATCAGTGATATTCGTGATGCTGCCAATTATATTGTCAACTTGGGTAAGGAAGCTGAAAGTAAGGCGTTGAATGAGGCTCAGGCAAATATAGAAGAACAGGAGAAACTGGGTGCCATCAAGATTGCCAACCAGATAAAGGAGCGTGAAACGAAAGTTGCCGAAACACGCAAAGACCAGGATATCGCCATTGCTGAAACGAAGAAGTTGCAGGAAATCTCTGTGGCTAATGCGGATAAGGATAGAATCTCACAGGTAGCCATTGCCAATGCTGAAAAAGAATCACAGGTGGCAAAGGCGGAAGCCGAAAAGAATATCAAAATTGAACAGGCCAATACCGAGAAGGAAAGCCGCATTGCCGAATTGAACTCCGACATGGAAATCAAACAGGCAGAAGCCGGAAAGAAAGCTGCTATCGGACGAAATGAAGCTCAGAAAGCTGTGGCACAGTCTGACGCTGAACTGGCTGTGACTCGCGCCAATGCTGACAAGCAGGCCGGTGAAGCTGAAGCACGTTCGGAAGCTGCCGTGCAGACTGCCCGTGAAATAGCACAGAAGGAAGTGGAAGAAGCTAAAGCACGCAAGGTGGAGTCTTCTTTGAAGGCAGAAAAGATTGTGCCTGCTGAGATTGCAAAACAGGAGGCCATTCTTCAGGCTGATGCTGTTGCCGAAAAGATTACCCGTGAGGCGGAAGCTCGTGCAAAGGCTACTCTGGCGCAGGCTGAAGCTGAAGCAAGAGCTATTCAGATGAAACTGGAGGCCGAAGCTGAAGGTAAGAAGAAGTCATTGCTTGCCGAGGCTGAAGGTTTTGAGGCCATGGTACGTGCAGCGGAATCCAATCCGGCTATCGCCATCCAGTACAAGATGGTAGATCAGTGGAAGGAAATTGCCGGAGAACAGGTGAAGGCATTCGAACACATGAACTTAGGAAACATCACTGTATTCGATGGTGGAAACGGAGGGACGAGTAACTTTTTGAGTTCATTGGTGAAGACGGTTGCTCCAAGTTTGGGTGTATTGGATAAGTTGCCTATTGGTGAGACTGTGAAGGGAATCCTCCATCCGGAAGGAAAGGAAGACAAGCAGGAAACCAAGAATGAAGAACCGAAGAAAGACGAAAAGAAGAAATAATCAGACTATCTGAACTCTCCTCCTTTCGGGAGGAGGAGTACCCTGAAAGGGGGAGGTGGTAGGTGAAATAACAGAATACCTATTAATTTAAAACAAGAGTTTTTTTACCTACCACCCCGCCCTTCGGGTAGGGAATGTGCCAAAACTCCCCTTTTATCGAAATCCCCCTCGCCACAGATAGTTGTAGCGAGGGAGATTTTTAGTTTATGAGAGTTTCGACACACCCTCAATTAAGATAGTTAAGGTTATATTCCCAGCCGTTCCTTCAATAGCCGGTAGCCTGTCAGGCTAACCCGTAATTTAGTTCCGTTTTTCAATAATACTTGATAAGTCTCTTTCCCGAATAATTCAACCCGGGATATTTGTGTCACGTTTACAATAGTGGAACGGTGGATACGTACAAAATTGTTTGTCGGCAGATGCCCTTCGAAATACTTCATGGTTTGTTCCTTGATGTATTCGCCTGTTGGGGTAACCAGGGTTGCGTAATCTCCGCATGCCTGGATGTAGAGTAGTTCGTCCACTTTGATTATGTGTATACGTGAACCATCCTTTACCGTAATGCGGTCGATGATTTCCTCTTGTGCTTCCGGCTTTTCTTCTGCTGCTTGCGGTGCTATGAATTCTTCTTCCTGTGCTTCGGGATCTTTTACTACTATCAGATGATACCACAAAATGATAGCGATCCAGGTTGGTACGCCAAACAACAGGCGGAAAGGTATGGTAGAAGCAAAAGATATGTAAGGTATTCCCGCTATTCTTACCATAATGTCACAAATCATGAAGCTGCCCGCAATCCAGAGTAATATTCCTGCTGCGACCGTGATGACCTTTGTCTGGAGTATGGATACGTAGCCCACCACAAACCAGGCCAGGTATGCCAGTGCTGCAAGCCATCCGATGGTCGTGATTCCGTCTATGATGGCCGGCAACCAGTCAGATCCGGCATATCCCCACGACAAAGTCGCCTGGATGATTGCCAGAACCAATGCCAGCACAAGCATCGGAAACCAACGGTAAGGGTAATCTATGATTGGATGTGCTCTCATAGGATTAGTCTTTTATTTCTAATCCGCCGAAGGAAATGTTTCCACGGATTATTAATGTACTTTCTTTATTAATATTCGCTCCCTGCCAGCGCTTATCCTCGCATCCGCCGGCAAAAGCATTGCATTGGGGTAGAACGTTCCAGTCTGAAGGAATGTACAGTTCTATTCCACTACAGGTGCAGTCGATATCGATGTAGGTTTCTCCCGGTGCAAGATGCGTGTGGCGCAGGTCAATGACAGTTCCTCCGAATGAAGCCCGGATGCTGGCGCCTTTAAATAATTCGTCCAGAACGACATGGCGTACAGAGCCAAAAGCATTGTCGGAGCGCAGATACCCGTTTTCCGATTCGCATTGTTGCTCATTGTCTTCCATATTCATGTGCATGTGTCCGCCTCCTCTTCTGGCCCAATCCCGGTAATGTCCGTTCATGTGGCTTTTCATCCAGCGTTCTCTGCGACGAGCCTTTACAAAAAATAGGATACCCGCTACAATCAGTGCAACAGGCCAGACGATGGTCTGTGAATTTTCCGGTAGCCATGATAATCCTCCGATCAGGAAATAAACACCTATTAAGGTTAGGGTGGCTCCGCTCAGATAATGGCGGCGTGTCATCGTATAAATACCTAATATAATAAGAAGACTATGCCAGGATACCACTACATTGAATAGGTCATACGTAATCCACCCTACGTTACGGGCAAACAGTAATATTCCGGAGATGATGAAGAGCGAAGCTATCAGTGCCTTACCTGATAAGCCTGCATGAGACGGGAAGTTTTGTTTCTTTTCCATTGTTTCTATTGTTATTGATTCATATTTCATTGTCATGGGTTGATGGCTCAAAGGTAAGCGAATTATTCCTCTCCATATAGCCTTTCCGGCTGATTTCCGGTAGAAAAGCCGATGAGTTCCGGGTATGAATCGGTGAATTCGGATGGTGAAATAGAACTATTTGATAAAAAAACAGCAATATTCTGCAACCAAACTTTATCTTCTTGCGTCTAATAAGTAAATGAATAAATAATAATAAGAACTATGAAAGTAAATTTATCCATGGATGATATCCGTACGAAAGTAGAAGAGTATATTAAAAAGGCAGGTCGTGCTACCGGTCGCCCCGTACTTACGGCTTATTATGTAATGACTGCCGATACGACTCCCGATAATGAGCGGACCAATATAATGCTTGCTTTGGTGGCCATTGTGTTTCCTACCAGTATAGAGGATGTTCTGGGACAGATTTTTATGGTAGGTAAAGGATTTGCTGCTGTTTATGCTTATAAAAAAGTGAAGAAATATATCACACCGCAGATAAAGGATAAGGTAGAGGCAAAGCTCGACGAGTGGTTCCATGATAATGTGACGGAGGTGGAGCCGCTTTATCTGGAGTAGCTCTCTATTAAAGGTAGAAACTGTTTTTGGGAGTATAAAGTGCATTACGAAAGTTGAATAAGAACTTTCGTAATGCACTTTGTGTTTTTTATTTTTTAAGGTCTATAACGCAGCGAAAGCCTACTGTGCTACAACGATCAATGCCAGGATATAGTAATAATTGCTTTGCGGCGAAATCTGTTGTTTGAATACCTCCGTCAAAATACCAATCAGATCCTTCTGCTTTATAACTGCTGCCACCTTTAAGAATACAAAAACGATTACGTCCATCATTATATTCACTTTCAGTCATTTCCCATGTATTGGAACACATGTCCCATGCTCCACATGTAGCTCTGCCCAAAGGATACGCTTTTACAGGAGTGGTTATACCATTAGTATGTTCGTTGCAGTGTCCGGCTTGTATATTATTTCCCCAAGGATACTTATACATCTCTTTTCCAGCAGCGGCTAATTGCCACTCTTCTTCGCGAGGTAGGCGCTTGCCGGCCCATTTAGCATAGGCTCTTGCGTCATCCAGATCAACATATACAACAGGGTGTTGCTCTGAACCTACTGGTATTTCTCCATTCTTCCAATGTTTTAAGAAATTCTCGGGAAAACGAGGCTTGTAACCTGTGGCCTCAAGGAATTCTTTGTACTGGGCGTTAGTGACAGGCGTTGCATCTATTGCAACATGATTCACTTTAATGTGGCGCGAAAAAGTTATTTTCTGATGGGGGATAGCAGGGCCTCTATTTATAAAATCATGTTCTAAAGACTGGTAATAGCCAATTTCTCTACAGTTAAAAACAACAGGAATTTCTCCTTCATAATTGTCTATTTCAACCATATTCTGAGGTATGCTCTTATATAGTTTGGTTGGAGAAACAGGCTTTAAGGAGGCTTTAATCTGGACAGACTTAGTATTATATGTTTTCTCTTGTGCTATAAGAGATTGAGATGAGAGGAGTTTGTCAAAATCTTTAGGTGTTTTGTCTTTGGGGAATGCAACTATACAACCAATACCACGTGGTATAATTTGTCCTTCAATCACACCTGATTTGTCAGGAAACACCTCTTCTCCTTTTACTAAATCATAATAAGCCCAGTCCTTATTTAGTGTTATTTGTAATAGAGGACCGTCTTTTTGTATATATGATCGATTTACTAATGTCCATAACTGGCAATTGTCATCATACCAAAGACTGGCGTAGACATCTGTTGCTAATGTATTATTAACTAAAGGTTCCCACTGATCCGATGTGAACATTTCTGAGAAGTAGTGCTGGATTCCATACATTGTTTTAAGTATATAAGAATCACGGGGAGACCAGCCAACCCATTGGCCAAAAACATTTTCCCAGATCATTATGCCACTGCCATTCATCCATGCTGTCTGTAGCTCTTTTGATTTATCTTCTGTCCAACGACTAATGCCATGTTGCATATGGCGAGGCTCAATCCATTTGTTACGTAATATTCCAGGCACGGGAGAATCATAAAACCATTGTGCCCAAGACATGTGATGCCTTGATATATCTTCGACAGGAAGGGCTAATTCACTTTCAAGAACCACCCCTTTTCGAGACATATCCAGCTTTTGGCGGAATTCCTCTGAACCACGGTCCATGGTATCTAAGAAGATGCCATCGGCCCCTATAGCCTTAATGATCATTGCCAATGCATCAATATCTCCTATGCTTTCTCTGCGTGTCCCTGTATCCCATGGGTTATAATTGATATATACTTTTACTCCTTTTTCATGTAGTTTATTTGCTACTTCCTTTAAAGCATTCAATCCACCCGGCATATCTCGATAGAAATCAAATTGATTTCTTGGGTCAAGACCAATACGAGGGTAGGCATGCCACAATACAACAATATCATACCCTCCAAATCTTTTTTGCCCTTCAACCAGTATCTTGTCTATTGTATAACAATTATTGTTCCGGTCATAGAATCTTTGATCGTACATCATTAAAAAACAGCAGTTGAATGATGATCTTATCCATTGGAAGTCTTCTCTGTCATAAAGAGATGCATTATAGTTGACTTTCTCATGAATTTGTTCTCTCCATTTTAGAAGAGACTTTTTAAAATGCTTCCATTGAGTGGTATCTGATGGTGCTGGTATAAGAGGAGCTTGAATAGGATCTAAATCTTGAAAGGAGTTCTTAAAAGATTTCTGTGCTGATATTGTAAACGGAAAGATAATCCCTAAGAATAATAATGTGCAGGAAATAATGACATGTTTTTTATGTATATCCATCTTTTATTAGTTTAAGTGAAACATTTATTTAAAATTTCAATAATTACTTGGATTAATTGGCCGAATAACGCCTTTTATATACTATGATTTATTATGGTTGATCTCAAGCTATAATGTGATAATGGCGCTTTTACTGTGAAATCATAATGCAAATATAATATATTATAACGAATTAGCAAAAATAGTTTGCTAATTTAAATATAATGTCTATATTTGCATCGTACTAATATGGTAAATAGTATGATTACAAGATAATAATCTCAAATTATCATATCGTTATTTGCAAAAACGTTATATATAAATATATGTCATCATTAAAAAAAATATCGCTAAAAGATATTGCTGAAGCTGCAGGAGTTTCAACGGCATTGGTTTCATTTGTGTTGAATGGGAAGAAAAAAGAGTATCGTGTAGGTGAAGAGACTGCTCAGCGCATATTGAAAATTGCGAATGAAATGAATTATCAGCCCAATCTTGCGGCCAAAAGCCTTCGTAGTGGTAAAACCAAGACAATTGGGTTAGTAGTCTCTGATATTTCGAATCCTTTCTTTTCTCAATTAACGCGTGTGTTGGAAGATGAAGCCACCAAACAAGGGTATACTGTACTTTTTGGCAGTTCCGATGAAGATGCGAGTAAAATGAATCATATCGTAGGTAGTCTTCTTAATAAAGGTGTTGATGGACTGATGATCGTTCCCTGTGAAAACTCAGAGAAATTTATAGCTTCACTTGTTAATGACAATATACCTGTGGTCTTATTTGATAGGTATTTCCCTGAAATAAATGTTAGTTATGTAGCTTTGAATAATTTTAATGCTGCTTATGTCTCAACAAAATATCTGTTGGATTCTGGATATAATGCTCCATGTATGGTAGCTTATGATGTTAATCTTATTCATATGAAGGAACGCGTACGTGGGTATAAGAAGGCTATGAGTGATGCAGGTAAGAAAAAAATGATAAATGTAGTCTTTCTGAAGCAGGACTCTCCTAAAAAATCTGCAGACCGTTTGCTCCCTAAGATGGTTGAGTCTGGAGCGGATGCATTCCTTTTTGGAACTAATATGATTTCGTTGGCTTGTTTATATACGATTAAGGATATGGGACAAGCGGTTATTAGTAAAATCGGTTTAGTGGGATTTGATGGCAATCCTGTATTTGACTTTTTTTATTCACCTATATCTTACATTCGGCAACCAATAGATGTTTTGGTGCAAAAGGCACTTGGTATATTAGTGGATAATATCTCTAATGGTAATACAGTACAGTCTGTTCTTGCAGAGGGAGAGTTTATAGAAATGGCTCCTTAGGAGAGTCATTTTTTTTATATGGTTGCTTAAACGATTTAACCATTTATGTATATTGAACTAAATTAGTTGAACCATGAAAAATTCAAGATTAATTGGTGGAAAACCGAAAATTGGTATACGACCTATAATTGATGGTCGTCGTGGAGGTATTCGTGAGTCATTGGAAGATATGACTATGACTATGGCTCGCAAAGTAGCAGAACTTTATTCTTCGGAGTTGTATCATAGTGATGGTACTCCTGTGGAGTGTATCATTGCTGATACTACTATTGGCGGAGTTGCAGAAGCTGCTATGGCAGCTGAGAAGTTCCGTAATAATGGAGTAGGTGTAGTGCTCTCTGTAACACCTTGCTGGTGTTATGGATTTGAGACTATTGATATGGATGGAGAAATGCCAAAAGCTATTTGGGGATTTAATGGTACAGAGCGTCCGGGGGCAGTTTATTTGGCTTCTGCATTGGCTGGTCATACACAGAAAGGATTACCTACTTTTGGCATTTATGGACGTGATGTACAGGAAGTAACCAATATGGAGATACCGGGAGACGTAAAGGAAAAACTGTTGCGCTTTGCCCGTGCAGGTATAGCTGTGGCTACAATGAAGGGGAAATCCTATCTTTCAATCGGTAGTGTATCTATGGGTATTGCAGGCTCTATTCCTAATCCTGATTTCTTCCAGGAGTATTTGGGCATGCGTAATGAGTATGTAGATGCCAGTGAAATAGAACGTCGTGTTCAGTTGAGCATTTATGACCATGAAGAGTTTGAACGTGCCATGGCATGGACAGAAAGGTATTGCAAGAGTAATGAAGGGACAGATTTTAATCCGGAACATCTGGTATATTCCCGTG
>ULJT01011271.1_pt1 | contig 11697 bp, 7 predicted proteins | sample 1950931 | NCBI WGS metagenome assembly ULJT01 (sample SAMEA4835478, study PRJEB28245) | human gut metagenome | biome: gut microbiome; material: fecal sample | place: Denmark | collected 2008 | reverse complement strand
GGTATGGATTTAACAGCTTGATGTTTTCGTAGCGCATGTCGGTTGAATCGTTGTTTACAAATACATAGTCCCGTCCGCAAACAGCATGAGGCTGTATGCCATAGCGGCTAAGCAGGGTGACCTGCATGCCGTAGTCGTTGACGTACAGATGTCCCTGGCGTTTTAATATGCGATGCTCAGAGTAGTAAAACAAATCGTCTATATCGAATTTCAGCTCATGTGATATATCCAGATAGTAGCTGAAATAATTTTTGCGCAGATATATGGGCGTCTTTATGTACATTCCGTTATCACGGAAATTAATAAGAGTTACAATTTTATCAAATGCAAGTGCATGGGTGTGAAAGTAAGAGTCCTCTATGCTGTTTGTTTCTTTTAATAAAATTGTCGATGCAGTGGCATAGGCGCGGCTTGCAGAAAGCTCACTGTCAAAGCTTCCGAGACTGATGTGTTTGCTTTTGTAGGTGATGTTGGACCTGTAGTAAATGGTGCCGTCTTTTCTGACAGCGGTGTAAACTCCTTGCAGCATAGATGTATTGTGTCCCTTTCACATATATTTTGTTATTGTTTGTTAAAACATTTATATAATTGTAGCATTTTTGTTATTGATTTGATATATGAAATTTATTATACTATAAAGGATAATAATTGTCTGCATATAGATGCAGCAATATGGATTTAGATAAGATAAAAAGAGAAATGAGGTAAAAAATGGATTTATTATATTCAAGCACAAGAAACAGTGAAAAGAAAATAACAGCTTCACAGGCTATCCTTAAGGGCCTTGCCGATGACGGAGGATTATTTGTACCTGAGAGCATTCCGGCACTTGATGTTTCTGTTGAGGAGCTTTCTAAGATGTCATACCAGCAGGTAGCATATGAGGTTATGAAGCTTTTCCTTACGGATTTCACAGAGGAAGAGCTTAAAAATTGTATCAACAGGGCATACGACAGCAAGTTTGATACTACTGAGATTGCACCGCTTAAGTTTGCTGACGGGGCTTACTACCTTGAGCTGTTCCATGGTTCTACAATAGCCTTCAAGGATATGGCATTATCCATTCTGCCTCATTTACTTATCACATCCGCAAAGAAAAACAATGTTAAAAACGAGATTGTCATCCTGACAGCCACATCAGGAGACACAGGAAAGGCAGCTATGGCAGGCTTTGCTGATGTTGAGGGGACACAGATTATCGTTTTCTATCCAAAGAATGGTGTCAGCCCGATTCAGGAGAAGCAGATGCTTACACAAAAGGGTGCCAATACTCATGTAGTGGGTATTCACGGCAACTTTGACCAGGCACAGTCAGCAGTAAAGGCTATGTTCAATGATAAGGCTCTTGCAGAGACGATGGATGCCGCGGGCTATCAGTTCTCATCCGCCAACTCAATCAATATAGGTCGCCTTGTACCACAGATTGTGTACTATGTATATGCTTACTCAAAGCTTTTTGCACAGAGAGCTGTCGCAAAGGATGAGAAGATAAATATCGTTGTTCCTACGGGAAACTTTGGAAATATACTTGCAGCGTTTTATGCAAAAAATATGGGACTTCCAGTTGCAAAGCTTATCTGCGCTTCAAACGAGAACAAGGTGCTTTACGATTTCTTCACAACAGGAGAGTATGATAAAAACAGAGAGTTTATCCTCACAAATTCACCATCCATGGATATTCTCATCTCTTCAAACCTTGAGAGACTCATTTACCGTATCGCAGGAAATGATGCAAATAAGAATGCTCAGCTTATGGCTTCGCTTGCTAAGGATGGCAAATACACTGTAACACCTGAGATGAAGGAAAAGCTTTCTGACTTCTATGGAAATTACACAAGTGAGAAGGAAACCGCTGAGGTTATCAAAAAGCTTTACGAGGATACAGGATACATTATTGATACTCATACAGCAGTTGCAGCAGGTGTATATAGCAAGTATAAGGAGGCTACAGGTGATACAGCCACAAAGACTGTTATTGCATCTACAGCAAGTCCATTCAAATTCACAAGAAGTGTGATGGATGCAATTGATCCTAAGTACGATTCAATGACAGACTTTGAGCTTGTAGATGAGCTTTCAAAGCTTGGCAACGTTAAGGTACCAAATGCCATCGAGGAAATCAGGGATGCAAAGATTCTTCACAACACAGTCTGTGATGTGGATCAGATGGAAAACACTGTTAAGAAAATGCTCGGTGTGCAGTAATAATATAATGTTACCTTTTGCACATTTAATCATATAATTGTAATTTGTTTGATATATAATTATATATAGCGCAACATAAAAGAACATCTGCTGATTGCAGATGTTCTTTTTGTGCTCTAATTATAGAGTAAATAATTATCAGATTACTGAAACTGCCTTGCAGAGATATTAGAATTCAATAATAAAGTGAATGGCTCCGAAAGGGTATAACAGCTTGAGCTTGCAGGCTTTATTGAAGCTGCGTGTCTGTCCATCAAAATGTTCAGGTGCAGTGAGAGTAAGCTCAAGTGCCTGATCATTTGAACAGTTGACCAGAAACAGTCCATTGTTCAGGTTCAGGAAATCATCGAGAGATGCCTGTACATACTCGTCGTATACTGAAAATGATTCATTTACATAGCGTGATGCAAAATTGATGGCTGTTGTCTGACTCATGCCTATGTATGTAGATATGGCATAGCTGCCCTCGATGTCCTGACGTACCATGCAGTCCGCACTAAAGCTGTCACATATCTCGGCAGAGAGCGGAGTGTAGTCATCACCGACAAATCGGATAAAGCTGTTAAACAAAAGCTCAAGATACATAATGTCAATGGCAGAAGGATCTATGCCTGTATTGGCAAAAAAATGACCTATCAGATGATTTATACTGTCCTTATCCTCGAGTACCATGTCAAGATCGGAAATAGCATTCTCACTGCGGTAATCATGTATACTCTTTTCGAGAGTGGTATTGTCAATTATGCCTTTGTCTAAAAGAATCTGTCCTAAAAGAAGAAAGTCAGGGCTTTGGATGTTTAAGAGATCCTTTACCTGCTCGTCTGTCAGATAGCCCATTTCTATTGTAAGCTCACCAAACTTCTTGTCCTGATGGGTCTGCTCGACTATTACTGAATCAACCTCGGCAGCTGTCATAAGCCCTGAGTGGATGGCAAGAGTACCAAGCTTTGCGTGCTTTTGTGCTTTTTCTTTGAGAGCGTCAAAAAGCTGCTCATTAGTGATATATCCCTTTGATAGGAGAAAATTGCCAAAAAATTGAGTATACATATTAATTTCCTCCTATGTGCTTCTTAATCAGACTTATGACCTGATCCTTGTCGATTGGTTTCTGAATGAAGTCACATGCTCCGGCAGCAAGAGCCTTTTTAAGCTCGGACTGTGTGCCTACAGATGATGCAACGAAGATGGTAGCACTGCTGTCATACTCCATAATTTCTGAGATAGCGGCATTTCCATCCTTTACTGGCATTACAATGTCTATAAATGTGAGATTTGGCTTATGCTCCTTGTACATATCAATGGCGAGCTGTCCGTTTGCCGCCTCAATGATAGTCGGTGAACCAATGGAATTGATTATGTCCTTCATCTGTTTTCTTGCGAGAATCGAATCATCGCATATAAGTATTTTTAAATCGTCAAGTTGCATTTTAAAAACTCCTTCCCCTTGAAAATATAAATATATTTTACTACATTAATAATAGAAATTCAAGAAATAGTTGGGACTTATTTACCATTTATTTTTTCCTTACATGAGGTTATACTAATTTTGGTGATTTTACATATTTTTTGTATATATAAGATCCGTGATAACTATTTAGGAATAATAAATAAAAATACAGGAGAAAGAAGCATGAACTATTTTATTATAATAGATGCGGTCACACTGATACTGGGAATTTACATAATATTTGTGTCACTGCGAATGAAGAAAAGCGGCAAAATTGAAAGTACCTTTGTGGCTGAGGATGAGATGAAAAAGATAAAGGATACGGCCGGATATATAGCTTATATTTATCCAAAGTCACTTGTATTCGGCATTGTGATCTTTGTTATCAGTATAGTTGCGATAGTTTCGGATTGCCTCAAAAAGATACCGTACTGGTCATATGTGGAGATGATTATATTCGTCGCAGTAATTATCTGGTTTTCAAATATGTTACGAAATGCCAGAGAAAAATTTGTTAAATTCTAACATGAATTTTGCATTGCAACATGAGACATAATAAAGTATAATGAATTTACAAAGATACCTGAGATGTTCGACAACCCTGTGTATTTAGAACCTACATTTACTTTAAACGGGATTCCTATATGAGCTGTTGGATGTCAGGCCGTCATTATGCAGCGGAAGGCAGAAGGCAGACTGCGGTTACCCACCTAGCAAGAGCGCTAGGAGTCTAAATTACAGGACCGGCATTTTGGGTTCTTACAAAAGAATAATAATGTACAAAAGAACTCCGGACGCACAAAAGATTTATGAGATACAAAAGATTTTTAAAGCACAAAGGATTCTTAGGTACAGATGATAAAGGGAGCTGTTTTTGCAGCTCCCATTTTTTGAGCAGTAACCACTATTTGGGTGTTAAGGAGAACAGAAATTTGGCAAATAGAAGACGAAGACGGCAAAAGCCGAATCAGATGGTCTGGATAATGCTTGCGATAACCGTGGTATGCGTGGTTATTGTTTTTGCAATTGTTATGGCGCAAAAGGAAAAAGGGGCACTTGTAAAACAGGCGAGGGCAGTGACTAAGGATATGGTGTATGAGAATGCATATATTGTGTCAAATGATGATGGAAGGCTGATTTTCATATGTGATGGAGATCTATACAGGGCAAAGGGTACCATGGAAGAGAGCTTTACAGGGGTCTGTGATATTGAAATCAGTGGCTCTAAGGTCAAAAAGATACAGGTAAAGCCGGATGATATATCAGGTGTGATGCTGTCGTACGGAAACGGAACCATGCAGATTGCAGGGCAGGGTGACATTCCAATGCAGTCAGACAAGCTGCCGGTGTATGATGAGACAGGAGTAGCGCCTAAGGAAATTGCGGTTTCTGACCTGATAATTGGAAGTGAAACACTTTCCTACATACTTGATTCCGGCAGGATATGTGCCATCGTCAGAAGACAGGCACCAGACCTTACATACATAAGGGTGCTTATAAAAAACGATGGAAAGGATGCATTTCCAACAATTGCGGCAGCTGCCGCAGCTAACCTTTATGTGGATGATGCTGACTGTGGAAGCAATGCTATTGACGATGTGGGTGCATATATGGCAAATGCGCAAAAAAACCGGATAAAGGTGAGCTCAGCGGACAATTATGTCAGCATAAACGGTAAGAGCTATCCGGGCTCATTTGAGTTTATCGGGACAGAGGAAGGTATTGTGGCGGTGAATACAGTCGATGTGGAGACATATGTGCGCTATGTGCTGCCGTCGGAGATGCCATCTACATTTGATGCAGAGGCGCTTAAGGCTCAGGCTGTTTGCGCAAGAACCTTTGTATATTCACAGATGAAAAATACACAGTATGCGCTATACGGAGCAAATATTGACAATACAACGGCTTTTCAGGTCTATAACGCTTCAGAAACAAAGCAGTCGACCGATGAGGCTGTAAAAGCTACAGCAGGACAGGTTGTCTCATGTGGAGGAAGCTTAATAACATGCTATTATTTTTCTACGTCTGCCGGAAAAACCGAGGATATGGAGGTCTGGTCTTCGAGCACACCGGATTTCATACACAAGGTGGAGTCAGTGGATGACAATTCGCCATACTACAGATGGACATCGGAGCTTGATTTATCGGCATACAATGATCCTCAGTACGGCACAGCAACAGGTATTTCTGTCGATAAGACGTCGGATGCTGGTTATGTACTTTCGCTCACAATAAATTATGGAAACAAATCGCAGACCTTTACGGCGGAGAATGATATAAGAAAGGCATTAGGGCATTATCAGAAAAAAGTTACATTAAACGATGGCTCTGCGAGGGAGAATATGTCGATGATACCAAGCGCCTGCTTTAGTGTGAGTGCCGGTGCAAATGGTCACTATACACTGTCCGGAGGAGGCTTCGGCCATGGAATAGGCTTCAGCCAGTATGGGGCAGACAAGCTGGCAAAGGCAGGAAGCGGCTATAAGGATATAATCGGATATTATTATAAGGATGTGACAGTGGTGGATATAAGCAGTGTACGTAGTGAGCAGTGATATGCCTACAAAAAATTGATAGCATGGATAGTAGAAATGTGGTAATATCGAAGTGCTTAGATACATGACTATGTGTGTGATAGTAATATACATTGTAATTATTTCGTAAGAAAACAAGAGGATTTGATAATGAATTTACCGATAGAGTTTGAAAAAAAGATGAAGGCCTTTCTGGGCAATGAGTGGGATGATTTCTTATACAGCTATGACAATAACAGATTTCAGGCGCTCAGATTCAATACCTTAAAGGTACAAAGCCCGGAAGAAAGAATGCGGATATTGAAAACACTTAAAATATCTTCAGATAAAAAGGTTTCGTGGGCAAATGAGGCATATTACTTTGATGAGAATGTGCGTCCGGGAAAGCATCCGTATCATGAGATGGGGCTTTACTACATACAGGAGCCAAGTGCCATGTCGGCGGCTGCACTTTTAGCTGCCAAGCCGTGTATGAGAGTGCTTGACCTGTGTGCGGCACCCGGCGGAAAGAGCACACAGCTTGCCACATATTTAGGAGACAGCGGACTTTTGGTATCAAATGAGATTAATACACAAAGAAGCCGGATTTTGTCGCAGAATATAGAGCGTATGGGAATCAAAAATGCGATTGTGACAAATGAGGACAGCTTTGTGCTTGCTTCACATTTCCCAGGCTTTTTTAATGCTATACAGGTGGATGCACCTTGCTCAGGAGAGGGAATGTTTCGAAAGCTGCCTGAGGCAATAGAGCAGTGGAGCATGGAAAATGTGGCAATCTGTGCGGAAAGGCAGAAGGAAATACTGGATAATGCTGCTGTGATGCTTAAGCCGGGAGGTACGATAGTGTACAGCACCTGCACCTTCTCGAAGGAAGAAAATGAGGATGTAATTGAGTATTTTTTGGAGAGACATCCTGATTTTACACTTGAAGAAATGGAGCGCTTCTGGCCGCATAAGGTGGACGGAGAGGGACATTTTGTGGCAAAGCTTGTGAGAAGAGGCTGTGTGGACACAGACCTTAAAGCTGACAGGAAAACCAAAAAGAACAAAAATAGTAAGAACAGGAAAAATGAAACAAAGTCGGCTCTCACAAAAGAAAATATGAAGCTTCTCTCAGAGTTTCTTGATGAGACTATATCAGAGAATATGGCAGCATGGATAAAAAACTCAAGGCTTGTCATGTTTGGGGAGCAGCTCTACAGGCTGCCTGATATGGAAGTGGATATTAAGGGCCTTAAGGTGCAGCGAGCAGGGCTTCATATAGGAGAGTTTAAAAAACAGCGCTTTGAGCCGTCGCATTCGCTGGCACTTGCACTTAAGCTAAATGATGCTAAAAACGTAGTAAAGCTTACATGTGACAATCCGCAGACTATCGGCTTTTTCAATGGTCAGTCAGTTATGTTATCTGATGAGCAGGCGGCTGAATGCAAAAAGGGCTGGGCACTTGTATGTGTAGATGGATATCCGGCCGGCTGGGGCAAGGTGAATGGTGCACAGGTTAAAAACCATTATCCTAAGGGGCTTAGAAATAAAATATAAAGAAAATAGAAAAATTTTCTACTTGCAAAATATAGAGATTGTGCTAAAATGACTTATGTGTTATTAAGAAATAAGCATTTGCGATATATATGTCGCAGCTATATATAATAAAAGCAATGAAGGTGCATAGTAGATTATAGTACTTTGACCAGAGAGAGATTGTCATCGGCTGAAAGCAGTCTTACAAAAAGGCTATTGATTGAAGTTCACACTGAAGCTGCATGGATGAAGCACAGTAGTTCATGACGTGTTATGTACGTTACACATATCAATGAGAGTCCATTGGATATTTCTTCAATGGAAATCAGGGTGGTATCGCGGAATTTTCGTCCCTGCATGGTTTAATAGCCATGCAGGGGCGTTTTTTATCGCATAAACGGCGAATTCAAGCTTGGATTTACGAGTTTATGCAAATTAAGAAAAATATTATGAGGTGAAATTCGATGAGAGACAAAATTCAACAGATCAGAGAAAAAGCACTTGCTGAAATTGATAAGGCTGACGGTCTTGAAAAATTAAATGATGTGCGTGCTGCAATTCTTGGAAAGAAGGGTGAGCTCACAGCAGTCTTAAAGGGCATGAAGGATGTTGCTCCTGATGAGAGACCAAAGGTAGGCCAGTGGGTCAATGAGACACGTGAGGCAGTTGAGAAGCTTCTTGATGAGAAGGTTAAGAAATTTGAGGCAGAGGCACTTAAGCGCAAGTATGAGAGCGAGAAAATAGATGTCACTATGCCTGCAAAGAGAAGCAAAAAGGGTAATCTTCATCCTGTAACACAGGTAAAGGACCAGCTCTCGGAGATTTTCACATCTATGGGCTTTGAGGTTTACGAGGGAACTGAAATCGAGAATGATTACTATAATTTTACAGCTTTAAATACTCCAAAGGATCATCCGGCGCGTGATATGCAGGATACATTCTACTTATCACCTGAGTTCTTACTTCGTACACAGACCTCAGCAGGACAGATTCATGTTATGGAAGCAAAGAAGCCACCTATCAAGGTTGTTTCACCGGGTAAGGTTTTCCGTTCAGATGATGATGCGACACATTCTCCTATGTTCACACAGATGGAGGGTCTTGTGGTAGATAAGGGAATCACACTGTGCGATTTAAAGGGTATGCTTGACCAGCTTGTAAAGAAGATGTTCGGAAAGAATGTCACAACACGTCTTCGTCCTTCATACTTCCCATTTACAGAGCCGTCTGTAGAGGTTGATGTAAGCTGTTTCCAGTGCCACGGCAAGGGCTGCTCTTTATGCAAGGGCACAGGCTGGATTGAGGTGCTTGGTGCAGGCGTAGTAAATAAAAAGGTGCTTGAGGGCTGTGGCATAGACACAAATGAGTACAGTGGTTTTGCATTTGGTATCGGTCTTGAGCGTATTGCAATGCTCAAATACGGAATTAACAACATCAAGCTTTTATTCGAGTCAGACCTTAGGGTATTAGACCAGATTGATGACAACTAGATTCATTTTTCTTGAATATATAACAGGAGGCAAAAATTATGTTAACACCACTTAGCTGGTTAAAAGATTATGTAGATATAGATGTAACACCAAAGGAGTTAGAGGAAAAATTATTCTCATGTGGTTTCGAGGTTGAGGAATCATATGAGGTGGGAAAGGATATCTCAAACGTAGTAGTCGGCCTTGTAGAAAAATGTGAGCCGATTCCTGAGACACACCTAAGCCTGTGTCAGGTAAATGCCGGAGCACATGGCACATTCCAGATCTGCTGTGGAGCGGACAATGTAAAGGCAGGGGGCAAATATCCTCTTGCACTTATCGGTGCCACAGTATATGCCACAGCAAAGGATCATGTTACAATAGAGGGCGTGATGGAGATAAAGCAGGGCAAGCTGCGTGGATATGATTCATATGGAATGTTATGCTCAGGCGTAGAGCTTGGCTTAAATGAGGACCTCTATCCGGGTGCAGGCTACAACGGACTTTTGGTTTTACCTGAGGATGCTAAGGCGGGAGATGATGTAAAACCTATCCTCGGCCTTGATGACTGGATTTTTGATATTGCAATCACAGCAAACAGACCTGACTGCCAGTGTATATATGGCATGGCAAGAGAGGTTGCTGCTGTTTTGGGAAAAGATCTTAAGGAGCCTGCACTTGACTATACTGCTGATGATGTGAAGAAGGAAAATTTCAAGGTTTCGGTTCTTGCACAGGACATCTGCCCTCGCTACACAGCTCACTATGTACATGATGTAAAAATCTCTGAGTCACCGGCATGGATGAGAAAACGTCTTGCACTTGTCGGAATAGGCTCTATTTCAAATGTGGTAGACATCACTAACTTTGTTTTAAAAGAGCTCGGACAGCCAATGCATGCTTTTGATTACTCATACCTTGAGGGAGATGAGATTGTAGTAAGACGTGCAAATGATGGAGAGAAAATTGTCACACTTGATGAGAAGGAATTTGAGTTAAACAGCAATAACCTGGTTATCTGTGATGGAAAGAAGCCAGTTGCGCTCGCCGGTATCATGGGAGGCTTAAACTCTGAAATTAACGACGGTACAACAGAGGTGATGTTTGAATCTGCAAAATTTGCAAGAGACAATATCAGAAAGAGCTCACGTGCGTTGGGACAGTCATCTGATTCGAGTGCACTTTACTCAAAGGGTGTAAACGAGTACACAACAGCCATGGCTATGAAGAGAGCACTTCACCTGATGGAGGAGCTTGGCTGTGGTAAGGTTTCTTCAACTCACGTTGAGGTGACTACTGGAAATTCGCTTGAGCCAAAAGAGATGAAGGTTTCTATTGCAAAGGTTAATGGTGTGCTTGGAATAGAGGTACCTACAGAGGATATCGTGAGAATACTCACAAATTTAGGCTTTGCACCGGTTGTAAGCGGTGATGAGCTGACACTCATGATCCCTGCATATCGTGAGGATATGGAGGATTATCCGGATGTGGCCGAGGAGGTTATCCGTATGTATGGCTATGATCATGTCATTCCTGCATTCATGCCTACGGCACAGGTTACACTCGGAGGACTCAACCTTAGACAGCAGACAGAGCGCAAGATAAAAGAGGTGCTCTGTGCAGCAGGCGCGTATGAGGGAATACATTACTCATTCTTCTCACCAGCTGATCTTGATTTGCTCAGATTCCCGGAGGATGCACCTGAAAGGCATGCTATCAGGCTTATAAACCCAATCAATGTTGACCTCTCGCTTATGAGAACAACACTTGCTTCTGAGATGCTTTATGCCATAGCAAGAAACCAGAAGAAGGGTATATTGGAGGGAAGAATCTTTGAGCTTGGAAATATCTTTATCGCAAAGGAGCTTCCGCTTACAGAGTATCCGGATGAGAGAGAGACACTTTGCGCAGGTGTATTCGGTGAGGATGAATCGTTCTTTACTATAAAGGGACTGGCTGAGACTGTAGCAGATGCGCTTGATGTGAAGTTTACATACAAGCCGGCTCAAAAGCCATTCCTTCATCCATATCAGACCGCAGAGGTATTCTGTGACGGACAAAAAATCGGATATCTCGGTCAGGTAAGATATGAGATATGCGATGAGCTTGACATGAGAGTACCGGCATATGTGATGGAGCTTGACTTAAGAGTTCTTTCACAGTGGTATGGAAAGGACAGAGTATTTACTCCAATCTCAAAATTTGATGATGAGAAGAGAGATTTTGCTTTTGTTGTGGACAAGGATATCACATGTGAGCAGATTGAAAACGGTATCAGGGAAGCCTGTGATTATGTCTCAGATGTTACACTGTTTGATGTTTACGAGGGTGTACAGCTTCCTCCGAATAAGAAGAGCATGGCGTACAGTGTAGTATTTACACCAAAGGATGAGGAGCTTAAGACTAAGAAGGTCGAGGGCTTTGTAAAGGATATACTTGCTCATCTTAAAGAGACTGCAGGTATCACACTTCGTGGTTAGACGTTAGTATAGTGTTAGGAATAGGAAAATTATGGACGTAAAAG
>ULJT01014968.1_pt1 | contig 11807 bp, 5 predicted proteins | sample 1950931 | NCBI WGS metagenome assembly ULJT01 (sample SAMEA4835478, study PRJEB28245) | human gut metagenome | biome: gut microbiome; material: fecal sample | place: Denmark | collected 2008 | reverse complement strand
TGCGGACGCGTGAACGACCACTATTTCGTTAATATCTTCAGTTTCGGCATCTTCACCACCACGTCCCAGCGCACGCCGGACAAACGCAAGCACCAGATCGGCAAGCTGGCCTACCTGATCGAGGGCGTGAAGGAGTTCCGCTCGGTACACGGCATTCCGCTGCAAATTCTCGCCGACGGCAAAGCCTTCGACCTCGAATCGCTCATGGCCTTGATATTCAACGGAGAAACGGCCGGAGGATTCCACCTTGCCCCCCGCTCGAGCATTAAGGACGGTATGTTCGACTGTCTGTTGCTGCAAAGGCGCAACATGCTCTTCTCGGTCGTATCGATGCTCCGTCACCTGCTGGGCGGTCGGCCCTCGCAGGTAAAACATTTCCGAGCCCGCACGCTCGACATCACCTCGCCGATCAACGAACCTACCGACGTGGACGGACAGAAGGGGGCCGATTTCCCGCTGCACATCGAATGTCTGCACAACGAGCTCCGCGTCGTCTGCCCGCTGTCGGAGGCACCCCGCCGGGGCCGGTTCGCCTATTTCAAGAATCTGATCAGCAAACTGGCATGGTGGCGGACGAGATAACCCTGCAAAAAGTTTCGATCTCCCGCATCAAGCAGGAGATGCGGGACGTTTATTACCTGTCGGACGACCTGGTGATCGCTTCGTTCGACATCCACCGCGATACGCTGGGCAACTACCCCGCCCTGATCGACGGCTTCTCGGCGATCATCATGGCCAGCGGTTCGGCCGTCGTAGCGATCGATACGGAAGAGTACGAAGTCGTGCCCGACACGATCGTCTTCTTCAGCCCCGACCGCGTGATCCGCACGGTGGCCAGCACCAGCGATGCGGCGGCCTATTTCGTCGCCTGTTCCAAATCGTTCATCAACGAGATCCAGATAGACCTTTCGGCCTCGCTGCCCGTCTATATGCGTTTCGGCAAACAGCCCTGCCTGCGGGTGACACCCCAGGACACGCACGAGATCCGACAGGTGTTCCAACTCATCAAGACGATTCTTGCCAGCGACAAGGAACATTACAGACAGGAGATCATCCGCTGCCTGTTCACCGCAGTCTTCTACATCATCACCGAGCTGAACATGCGCGAGCAGAAAAACACGGTCAAGTTGGGGCGCGGCGAGGTGATCTTCGAAGAGTTCATGGAATTAGTCCGGCAATACAGCAAACAGGAGAGGAACGTCCGGTTCTATGCCCGCCGCCTCAACATCACCCCCAAATACCTTTCGACCGTTTCCAAGGACGTGAGCGGCAAAACCGCCGCCCGGTGGATCGACGAAGCGGTGATCCTCGAGGCAAAAAGCCTGCTGCGCTATTCGGGCATGAGCATCCAGGAGATCGCCTATCACCTCAACTTCTCGACCCAGTCGTTCTTCGGCAAATATTTCAAACAACACACGGGCTACAGCCCGTCGCGGTTCAAGCGCAAGGGCAGCTGACGGACCGAGGCATCCCGGAATAAAAAAGGGACGTGTCAAATCGAGAAATTCGGCGCATCCCTTTTCAGGTATGTAAAAACAGGTAAAATACAAGGCATCGAGGTTCACGGCGAAGAGTGTGTACCGACGCACATGATCGAGCCGTGACACCGATAATAACGAAGCAGTTTGCCTGTTATGACGCACCGCCTTTTTCGACCGAAAGATTATCGCACCCCGGCTTTCTCCCGATCGGAACCCTTTTTCCTCGGCGACGGTTTGGTCTTGCGGACCGGCGGCTTCCGGTCGAACGCCTTCTCCACTTCGATCTCGAAATCCGAAAGCACGTTCATATAGTTGATAAAGGCATCGTAGGACGATTCGTAAGGATTGAAATAGGCATGTACGTCCCCGTCCGACAACCACTTGGTCGCCATATAATAGAAATGATCCGAAGCCTGCATGAAGTTCCACACGTGGTCGAAATCGGGATCCTTCAGCCGGGCGATCTTATCCCGCAGGGCATACAGTTTTCCGAAAGCTTCGTTCTGCAATTCGTTGCCCAGCCACGCCGTGATGTCACGTTCCTCGTCCGCCCAAGACATCACGTGCGGACAATGGAGTACGGCGACGGGCTGGTATTTCGCAGCGGCTTCGCTCACCGTAGCGAACTCCAACCCCTCCCGCTTCAGAACAGCCGGAACGAGCGCCTTCATAAAGTCGAAAATACCCGTATCGGCACGCTGGTGCTCGCCGAAGGTTTCGTAATCCATGAAGAGATTGACCACATCCCCCTCCAGCTCGTCCGAAGCGAGCCACCCCGTGTATTTTTCCGCCGTGAGAGGCCATTGGTCCCACCCTCGGTTGGAGAAACGGAACGCGATGTCGTCCGAGAGCTTGTAATTGCGCAGCAACAGCCTCAAGCGCTGGTCGAGCGCATTGGCATAAACATAGCCGGGCGACTTCCATCCCAGTACGTGTCGGGCTCCCTCGGCCAACATGGTCTTGAAACCCATCTCGGCCACATCGGAGCCGATCCGGTCGGAATAGATCAGTTCGGTATTGCGAAAGGCGGTCGGCGCAACGCCGAACTCCTTTTTCATCAGTTCGGTATGGAGCGCAACCTGCTGCATGAAATCCTCCTTCGACGAAAGCGAAGCCAGCGAATGGGAGTAAGTTTCGGCCAGGAACTCCACGCAGCCCGTCCGGGCCAGGCGGCGGAACGAATCGAGCACCTCGGGCGCATACGCCCGCATCTGTTCGACGGCCAGCCCCGTCAGCGAAAAGGTACAGCGGAAACGCCCCTCGCTCTGCCGGATCAGATTGAACAGCAAGGCATTCATCGGCAGATAGCACTCACGCGCGACCTTCTGCATGATCGAGCGATTGGTCAGGTCGTCCAGGTAGTTGTGGTCACGGCCCATATCGAAGAAACGGTAACGCTTCAGCCGCCAGGGCTGGTGTACCTGAAAATAGAAACAAATCGTTTTCATACTCCGCAAATATTTTAATTGTTCGCCTCCGCGACGACAGTTTCGTAAACCGTCTTGATCTTCGCTGCGGCATTGGTCCATTTGAGTCCGGTCACCTCTTCCAGCCCTTTCGAAGCGAACATCCTACCCAGAGCCGGATAAGTAAGAAGCCCGTAAATGGCATCGGCCAGAGCATCCACGTCCCAGTAATTCACTTTAATGGCGTAATCCAGCACCTCCGCCACACCGCTTTGCCGCGAGATAATCACGGGAACGCCCGAACGCATGGCCTCGAGCGGCGAAATACCGAACGGCTCCGACACCGAAGGCATGACATAGACATCCGACAGACGGAACATCCGCTGCACCTCCCCGCCCTTGAGGAACCCCGTGAAATGGAAGCGGTCGGCGATCCCCAACTGGGCCACGCGCCGCACCACATGGTTCATCAGATCGCCCGAGCCGGCCATGACGAAACGCACGTCCGGAACCCGCTGCAGCACCTTGGCCGCAGCCTCGACGAAATAATCGGGACCTTTCTGGTAGGTGATGCGTCCCAGAAAGGTGACGACCTTATCCTTGACGGCCCGCTCCGGCACAGCATCCTCCGACTCGCCGAAACGCACGGCGTTATGCACTGTCACGACCTTCTCGGCCGGAATGCCGTACTTGCCGATGACGATGCGGCGCGTCAGCTCCGACACCGCGATCACCCGGTCGGCAGCCTGCATACCCGCCTTTTCGATGGCATAGACCCGACGGTTGATATTCTCGCCGCTGCGGTCGAACTCCGTGGCGTGCATGTGCACCACCAGCGGCTTGCCCGAAACCCGCTTGGCCGCAATTCCGGCGAAATAGGTCAGCCAGTCGTGGGCATGGATCACGTCGAACTGCCCTTCGAGGTCTTTGGCCACCTGCGCCGCCACCATTGCATACCGGGCGACCTCCTCCATCAGGTTGGCGCCGTATTTTCCGGAGAAGGTGTAGCGCTGTTTCCATACGTCGGTCCACTCGTGTGTCCGGCCGCTGCGAACGAACTCGTCGTGGTAGGCGGCATACTCCTCCGGAGAGATGTAGGGCAACATGTTCGAATCGATGTGGATGAACGAAACCTTCTCGAGCAGCTCTTCGGAAAACTCATGATCGCGCGTACCGATCGTTTCCACGTCGCTCGCATTCACCACGCGGACGAAGCGCTGGTCCTCGTCGCCATAGGCACGCGGCATGACGAAAACGACCTCCACACCGTTGCGTGCAAGACCGCGCGTCATACCGTAGCAGGCCGTACCCAGCCCGCCGGCGATATGGGGAGGAAACTCCCAACCGAACATCAACACTCTCATTTGTATTCTATTTTTTTATTCTAACAATTATATCTTTCCATGTACCCTTATCCGACGGTCGCAGCATCGAATCCAAGGAGTGCTTATTCGCGGCCCGAAACCGTGTCCGCCATGCACCCTTCCCCTAAATCCGCTTCTCGGAGGGAATTTGGGACACTGCGCCCCCGAAAAGGTACACTCAAAGTATATAATCACGTTTCATTTCGTAACTTATTCGACTTCGCGAAACACCGGTCGCCCCTCCCGGCAACCTCCACCCCGGCCTGCCCGGGCCGACAGAAAAAATTTCGGACACCTTACGCGGCGGCAAGTTCTTTTCCTTCGCATCCTTTAGCGCTTTTTCCGAAGACCCGGCAACAACCCGTGTCCCCGGCGACGACGCCAGCGTTCGGTCGTTTCACGGATCATCAACACCGCCCCGACACTCCACGCCTGCGACACGGCGCCCCAAGGCGCATGCGGAGGATCGCCGTCGAATAGCTCGTTGATCGATCCGATACCGTAACTCTGAATCTCCTCGCCGAAACGGGCGAGCAGCTCCTCCGCCCGAGGCAGAAACTCACGGCCACCGAGGTCGAACGAAGCCTTGACATAAAACCAAAGCGGCCAAACCCATACGGAGCCGTTCATCGAAGCCTCCGCACGAACGGCTTCATCGCCCTCGCAGCGGTTCTTATAGCGAGGATTGCGGGGCGAAAGCGAACGCAGCCCTTTGGGTGTCAGCAAATGCTGCCCCACGATCCGAAGCACCGAAGCCTGCTGCTCCTCATCGAGCATCTTGTAATCCAAACCGCACGCCACCACCATATTCGGACGAATCCACCGATTCGGCCCTTCAGGACCTACGAAATCGGCCAGATACCCGTCGTCGCCGTTCCAGAACATCTCCCGGAAAGCGTTCCGAATCCGCTCGGGCCACGCTTTCCACTCGCCGACGAATTCTTCCTCGCCGAAACGGGAAGCCAGCTCCAGGGCATAACACACGGCATTGTACCAAAGTGCGTTGATTTCGACCGGATACCCGTCACGCGATACGACGGGGACGCCGTCTGCCACGGCATTCATCCAGGTGAGGGCTTTGTCGGGCGCCGAGGCCCACACCAGACCGTTATCGTGCACGGCCACGCCGCCGACGCCCCGGCGATAAGCCGCCAGCAGCTCTTTCATCACGATACCGTAGCGCTTCCATATCTCCTCCTCACCCAGCGTCCGCTGCAACTGCTGAAGCACCCAGAAAAACCAAAGCGGAGCATCCGCAAACATTCCGCCGATGGCCGCAGGATCGGGAATGGCTTCGACGGACGCAGAGAAAATCACGCTTTGCCGCCGACCGAGACTGAGTTCGAAATAACCCGTCGTAAGCAGATCCTCATCTCCCTCGTATCCTCGCTCGATCTCTCTGGCGTATTCGAAATTATAGTACCAGTCGGGAGCCGGCACGAACTCCGCATCCCGACAATCGGTTTGCAGGTACAGCCAGGGAAAATCGGAATACAACCGACACTTCACCCCGCCCGGAATCGGCCGGGAACGTCCGTCGGCCTCCATATTGGCATGCGTGAGCGCATGTTTGTCCCGGAAGGCGAAGAAAGGCCGGAGCCTAAGCCGGACATCGGACGGCGCCTCCAGCAGCGTATAGCGGATCATCAACTGCGTGCGGTTGTGTATCCAGAGCAGCTCTTTCCGCAACACGATGCTTCCCACGCGGTAGGTGATCGTCGGTGTCGGCGTATATTCGAAATCGGTGATGTACTTATGCCCCCGAGGTTCATAGGTTCCCGGGAAACGGTGCAGCGCCAGGTTGAAGGATTGCCCGTCGTGCACGACGGTTTCATCCACCGACGAGAGCAGCACGTAAGCGCGGTCGCTGTCGTCGATGGGTGCCACCATCAGGCCATGATACTTGCGCGTGTTGCAGCAAACGATGGTCGTGCTCATATAGCCGCCTCTGCGATCCGTAGCCAGCATTTCGCGCTGCAACGAATACTCCAGATTTCCCAGTTCCTTCTTATCAAATGTAAGTACCGACATAACTGTTTGTTCTTTATGTTCATTTCCGACAGAGCGGAACGGCAAAATCAGCCCGTACTCCTGCCGGACCCGTCGAATCGTCTGTTTCTTTTTCCGGTCGGCCGGATCGTAAAAAGTCCGGTCCTTTCGAACGATCTTGGCGTAAGAGAGCGGAAGGCTCGGCAATGCCTCTCCGTAAGCCCGCACGATTGTTTCCGCCTGCCGCTATCTTTTCTGAAAGATACCGTTTTTTTCGCAGACCGTCAAGTCCAAGCTCGGCGAAAATCCGGAATTTATCAAAAAATAACCTTTTTGCAACAACTATTTCACGCCCACTTGACCAGTGCGAAATCCATACGATGCGGCAACATCGGATTCTGCGGGAAAATGCGCAGCGCCATATCGAACATCCCGGCCTGTTCGGGAACATAGTCCAAGGTGAAAGTCACCTGGCTGCCCGAAACCTGCACCTGGCTGAGCGGCACGGTACGGATGACCTCCACGACTCGGTCCGGCTCCACGGGACGGGCCACGACCAGTTCGGCCCCCACGTCCTCCGGAGCGAGTCCGGCCAGGTCGAGCGTAAGCTCGAAATGGTAACTGCGTCCTATGAAGATCGGCTTGTCGCCGACCCGGGCACGCTGCACGTCCACGATCTTCACGGCAGGCCACGCAGCCAGCACCTTGTGCTTCCAGGCGACGATCTCGCGCGCAACGGCGAAGTCGTTCTCCGACAGTTCCCGCTTGCGGGCTGCCAGCCGGTTGTAGAAACGCACCTCGTAGTCGCGCAGCATCCGGTTGGTCGTGAAGTTCGAAGCGATTTCGGCAATACATTTTTTCACCGAAGCCATCCACGCACGGGGAATACCGTCGGCATCCCGGTCGTAGTATTTCGGCACGATCTCCTCTTCGATCGTATTGTAAATCATCTCGGCGTCGAGTTCGTTCTGATACTGCGGATCGGAAAAGACCGTCTCCATCGGCAGTGCCCAACCGGCACCCTCCTTATACCCCTCGACCCACCAGCCGTCGAGCACCGAAAACTGCAGCACGCCGTTCATCACGCACTTTTCACCCGACGTACCCGACGCCTCGAGCGGACGAGTCGGGGTATTGAGCCACACGTCCACCCCCTGCACCAGACGACGCGCCAGCTCCATGTCGTAATTCTGCAGGAAGATGATCTTGCCGGAGAACTGCGGCATGGCTGCGACTTCGATGATTCGCTTGATCAGATCCTGCCCCGGCTTGTCGTTGGGATGCGCCTTGCCCGCGAAGATAAACTGCACGGGACGCTCCTTGTTATTGACAATGGCCGCCAGGCGATCCAAATCGGTGAAGAGCAGCAACGCTCGTTTGTAAGTGGCGAACCGGCGTGCGAAACCGATCTTCAGCACGTCGGGCCTGATCCCTTCGAGTACCTGCATGACCTGATGGGGCGAATCCATGCGCACATGGCCGGGATCACAATAGCGACGGCGGATCATGCGGACGAGTTTCTCCTTGAGCACCAGACGTTCCCGCCACAGGTCTTCGTCCGGGATGTCGTACACCTTCTTCCACTCGGAAATACGATATTCGTGCCCCTCGAACCCTTCGGGAAAATAGCGGGCATACAGACGACGCAGGCGCATAGCCGTCCAGGTCGGGAAGTGCACACCGTTGGTCACGTAACCGATATGCAGCTCGTTTTTGAAGTAGCCCGGCCATAAATTCCCCAAAATTTCTTTGGAAACCTCGCCGTGCAGCCACGACACCCCATTGACCTCCTGCGAAAGGTTGCAGGCGAGCACCGACATCGAGAATTTCTCGTTCGGATCCTCCGGATCGACACGTCCCAGACCGATGAACTGCGCCCAGTCGATCCCCAGTTCCCCGGGATAGTGCGACAGGTACTGCCGAACCATCGCTTCGGGAAACGCATCGTGTCCCGCCGGAACGGGCGTATGAGTCGTAAACAGCGAGGAGGAGCGGACCACTTCCAGCGCTTCGGCGAAAGTCAGGCGGCGGCGCAGCACCAGGTTGCGGATGCGCTCCAGCCCGAGAAATGCCGCATGACCCTCGTTGCAATGGGAAACGTCTTGCGCGATATGCAGCGACTGGAGCGCCCGCACACCGCCGATACCCAGCAGAATCTCCTGTTTGAGCCGGTTCTCCCAATCGCCGCCGTACAGGTAATGCGTCACCCGGCGATCCTCCTCGAGATTGGCCTCGTAATCGGCGTCGAGCAGGTACAAGTCGGTACGTCCCACCCGGCAAAGCCAGATGCGGGCCGTGAGCGTACGTCCCGGCAGGGGAATCGACACGGTCGCCCAGTTGCCCACCGCATCGCGCACGGGCTGGATCGGCAGCTTCGAGAAGTTCTGTGCTTCGTAAGTCGCCTGCTGAGCCCCCTGAGCGGAGAGTTTTTGAGTAAAATAACCGTACCGGTACAGCAATCCGACCGCGACCATCGGCACGTTCTTGTCGGACGCCTCCTTCAGATAGTCGCCGGCCAGGATGCCCAAACCGCCCGAATAGATCTTCAGCGAAGCATGCAAGCCGTATTCCATCGAGAAATAGGCGATCTTCGGTGTCGCCGGATCGGGTTTTTCGGACATGTAGCTCTTGAACTGCGCATATACCGCATCAAGCGAAGCCAGGAACGACTCGTCCCGCTCCAACTCTTTCAGCCGGTTTATGGTCAGCAGATCGAGAAAAGCGATCGGATTACGTTCGCTTCGGTTCCAAAGGTCGGGATCGATCTCCTCGAACAGATCCCGGGCGCCGGGATTCCAGCACCACCAAAGGTTGTGGGCCAGCTCCTCGAGCGGACGGAGCCGTTCGGGAAGGTTCTTCTCCACCATCATCCGGTTCCACTCCGGACGCTCCGGACGAAGCGCCTGATGCACGAGCTTGACCTGCTGCTCGGGCAGCGGCGTCGCATTCGAAGCCACATGGTTCATCCGCACGTCGGCATTATCGAGCGCCAGCGCGTAAGCCTCTTCGTACGCCTCGAAAAGCCGGCTCCAGAGCGCCTCTTTCGACAGCACGCCCGCAGCACGACGCATCTCCTCCACACGAGCGGCATCCAACTGCGAAAACCGCAGCACGGCATCGGCCAGCGCAGAGGCCACTTCGTCGTCGTTGCCATCCTCGCGGCAAAGTACCGCTACGCCGGGATGCTCCTCCCGCCGGTCGATCCAAAGACCGAATCCGGCGAGGGTCGTGGTGACGGTCGGCACGGAAAAGGCGATCGACTCGAGCGGTGTATAGCCCCAGGGTTCATAATACGACGGAAACAGGGTCAGATCCATGCCCACGAGCAACTCGTAATAGCTCTTGTCGAAAATACCGTCCCGGTCATCCAAATACGAAGGCACGAAAATCACATGCACTTTGGATGCAGGATCGGCCAGCGGACTGCCGTCGATCGCCCGCACGATCGGATCCCACTGCATATTCTCCAGATAATGGGTCGCCCAAGGCCATTGCGAGCCGTCGATCGGCTGCGATGGATCCTGCAGGTGCTTCTGCAAGTCGGCACGGGCTCCCCGGTTGGCGGCAGGCACCATGACATACAACACGACCTCCCGATCCAGGCGTTCCAACCCGGCCAGCCGCTTCATACCCTCCAGCAGCACATCCAGCCCCTTATTGCGGAATTCGTATCGGCCGCTCGTGCCGACGATCAGCGGATTATCCTGCAACTTGCGGCCCAGGCAAGCCTCCGCCACAGCGATCAGAGCCGCACGAGCCTCTTCACGTTTGATCCGATAGTCGTCGTCCTGCCAAACGAAATCGTCCTCAAAACCGTTGGGCGTCACGACATCTACCTCGTGCCCCAGCAAATAGCGACATTCGGTAGCCGTAATTCCGCTCACGGTCAGGAAAGCGTCGCTGTTGGCCGCCGCCTTCTTCTCGATCGAATGCTTGGCCGTCACGCCGAAACGACGGGCCAGGTCGTCCGCATTGTACGTAGTCAGATCCCTATAAAGCGGCATTCCGTTTCCGGCGATGCTGCGTCCCAGTACGGTAGCGTGCGTAGTGAACAACGTGGCCACGTAAGGCGACTCCCGACGCAGATAAAGTCCTCCGGCGGCGGTCATCCACTCGTGGAAATGAGCCGCGACCCGGTTTGCGGACTTACAGAAAGTTTCGACGTAGGAAGCTACGACCAGTCCGGCGGCATAGCCGAACAACACCGGCTCGATGTAATCCCACTGGCCCGAAATCGAATCCACACGGTAGCTCTCCCAAAGGAACTTCAAGATGTCGTCCTTGCGGGGAATCAGCGAGGAGAAATCGACCAGAATCACCTGCGGCCGCCCGACGATGCGCCAATGTCCTACACGGACACGGATCCCCTTCTCATACAGGGTCTGCCGCCACCCCTTGAGCAGCGCCGGATCCTCCTCGAACTCCCGGTCAGCCCCCTGCCCCAGATCGGGACCGATCGTAAAATAGCGGTCGCCGTACTTTCCGCACACGGTCCGGGCCTTGGTCGCTATCACGGTATTGATACCGCCCACCTTATTGCACACTTCCCAACTGATCTCGAAGAGAAAGTCGGGTTTCAGTTTCATATCGTTCATATTTCAATGATTTGATTATTCAACAATCAGTCGTCCGCTTCGAACAACGCGCCGATCACGGCATCCGACACCAGGAACTTCTCCGCCGGAATCGCCAGTCGGCCGGCCGCGAAACACAGCTCTCCGATCCCCATGAAAGGCTCCGCCTGCCGCAGCAGCCGCTCCGCCCGCTCTTTTCCGAAACGAGTTTCGACCGCAGCCAGCTCGAGTCCCTCGGCCGTGCGCAGGCGGGTCATCAGATACTCGTTGTAGCGATCCCGCTCCGTAAGCCGCTCCTGTTCGTAAATCGCCTCCGTTCCGGCACCGGCCAGGTAGCCGTCGATCGACGCAGCGGCCCAGCGGCGCGACTTCCCGTTGAAGGAGTGGGCTGCAGGCCCGATGCCCAAATACTCGTCGCCCGACCAATAGGCGGCATTGTGACGGGCCCGGCAACCGGGCAGCGCATAATTCGACACTTCGTAATGCTCGAATCCAGCCCCGGTCAGCGTTCGGTGCACCTCCAGGTATTCGCGTTCGCTCACCTGTTCGTCCACCTCGGAGAACCGCCCGCGCTCCAGGCGACGCCCGAAGGCCGTATTTTTCTCTACTGTCAAATGGTATGCCGAAATATGCTGCACGCCGAGCGCCAGAGCCTGTTCGAGGTTACGTTGCAACACTTTCCCGCCGAAACCCGGAACGCCGAAGATCAGGTCGATCGTCAGATTCGCAAAACCCGCAGCCTGTGCCCTCCGCACAGCCTCGACAGCCTGCGCACCGGTATGGCGCCGGTTCATCAGCCGCAGCTCGTCGTCGTCGAAAGACTGCACGCCCACGCTCAACCGGTTCGCACCCGTACGGGCCAGCGCCTCCAGCCACTCTTCGGTCATATCGTCGGGATTGGCCTCGACGGTAAACTCCTCCACACCGCTGCAATCCAGCAGCGTCGCCGCCCGGTCCGCCAGTCCCTGCAACCGGGCGGGATCGCAGAGCGAC
>ULJT01003520.1_pt1 | contig 14716 bp, 11 predicted proteins | sample 1950931 | NCBI WGS metagenome assembly ULJT01 (sample SAMEA4835478, study PRJEB28245) | human gut metagenome | biome: gut microbiome; material: fecal sample | place: Denmark | collected 2008 | reverse complement strand
CCAGTTGAAGATGACTTCTTGGTCTCTCCATCTTCTATTTTGTTAGTAAAATCAGGCTCTGGTTGTTCATACAGTTCCGGATATGTGTCCCTCTTAATTAGTTCAAGAGTTCTTCTATTCTGTGGACTCTTCATCCAAGTAATAACTGCATCATCACTTGCGCCCAATGGAATTTGATTCTCACTATATAGATATACTTTATTCTTAACGTATATTACACGTTTGTCTTTAGCATCAATAAACAGAAGTCTAAGTGCAATGTCATCACCAGTATATAGATTAATAATCTTCTCTGGGTCCTTAGACGCAATGTTCATCAAGAAGTCTTCTACGTCGGCATCAGGAGCATTACGCATGTTACGTCCAAGCAATTTAGCCATTTTAAGTCTACCAGCAGCACCTTGTGGGTCTTTAATGATATACTCTTCAGCATCATGGATAAGACGTCTCTTATTAACACGCTTATTAGTTTCGTAACCAGGTCTCTCAACGTAAAGTTCAGCTCCTCCGTATCTTTTAGAGTCACCGTCAATCACTAAATTGCCATTCTTGTCACGTTGGTCACGAGACATAGCAATCATAGGACAGTGTTGAATAGAATACCATTCAGCTGCTTGCCAAGGGTCATTAAGGTCAAATGTTTTACCGTCTTCAATAATAAATACACGGTTCTCTGCAATCAAGCATTTACCTTTATCTTCTTCTCCTCTTAATAGCATATCACCTTTACTATCTACAGGTCTTACACAGTCAGGATATCTACCTGTCTGTGGGTCTCTAACTGGATTAAGGAAGTACTTTTGTCCTACTTTACCGAATACACTTCTTAAGACAATTATGTTGTCTAATACATCAGCCATATTATTTCAATCATTTACTTAATATAAATTACTATCTTGTAAAATAATGTGAGGAAGGTCTATGCCTTCCCCACAATATCTACTTATTTAATTACACTTCTTTCATAATAAAGCTTCTGTATGGTGAGAATACACCAACACCAGAATAACCCCAGTTGATAAGCTTAGAAGCAGCTACAGGACTTGAAACAACTCCAGAGCTCAGTCCGTCAAGACCACCAACACCCGGATATTTATTAGAGATGAAGTCACCACCTTTAAGAGTGAACATTTGCCCTCAAATACACTTGTTGTGTAAATTTAGGAGTGCACTATATCTTTAACTTATTCCTGTAAGTATATTATTCAATATATTTAAAAATGAATCCTCCAGCTGTTTTACGTTTGCCAGATAAAACGTTAGGGGCACCACAAGTATCAGCCTTTGCTTCTCTCACTGTATTGAATACTTGTACAAGCCCACCATTCAATGTATATTTACCAACCTTTCTTGCTTGAGTTTTAGTCTCCAGTTTCTTCATATTAGGTAGTTTAGTAGCACTCCACTGGAATCCATAAGCGGAATTTCCAATTCTTAATGCTCTATAGACTGCTGATGGGTTCTGTATTCCTAATTCCTCTTGTAAGTCCTTTAGCGAAGGAATGAATTTTATAAACTCTCCAGATAATGTATACTGGTAGAACCCATTATAAGATTTTCTTTTGGGAACCACAATTGCATCAGCATAATATGTAGTTACATAACAGTTACTAATACTATAATTGCCTGAAATAGCCGTAGAGAGGTTAGCTGTTGTTACACCAAGAAACTTAGAACATTCAGTAATTGATTTAAACTCCTGTAAATAATTACCATCCTTATCATATAGATAGCACTTAGTTTTATTCTCATCAATTTTAAACTCTTTTGGATTAATGGACTCATACTTATAGTCTGTCCACAAATAGCCTAGGCTAGGAGTTCTTTCAAATATTGCTTGCCCAATACAGGAGCTGGAACATTTGTATTCTAAACTAGCTTCTGTTATAGAAACCCACTCCTTAATAAAGTTACCATCCAAATCGTATTGATAGATAGTTTTTACTTTAATCGGAGGTAAGCTCCCACCTAGAGCAACATTGTAAGTATCCTTTCTGCTTATAAACTCTTCGTCAACTAGCCATCTTTCTAAGTCTAATGCATCCTCTAAAGTGTCAAACACTTTAAGAGTCTTCCTTATAAACTTACTTGGACCATACTTATTTACAGCAGCCTCAAAAGGAGTTTTACTATACCTATATGTACTTCTATCAGTTACTTTTATACCATTACCTAAATATCCATCGAAATCATATGGAGTTTCAGTTCTATGTACTCCAATGTAAATCTTCTTGTTAGCTGTATTTGTTGTTAAATATACTATGTATTTCATTTTTAAATTGTTGATTTTACTTACTCATTAAGTTATCTCCCACTTCCATTAGATATCCTAATGTACGTCTCGCGACTAGCCTCTGGACTTTCATTGGAGCTACGATTACCATCGCCTGCATATCCCAATGCTTAGCTGCTGATTGTCCTTGTTAACAGGAGTTCCAGCAATTCAGGAGTTATTTGTCATTTATCAGTTTAAAGTGTTATGCAGCTGCTACCCAAATGTTACTTAAAATAGCAGGTTCACCACTTACTTTGTCAGCAGTCAAGTCTAACATTAGCATGAAGCCCTTGTCGCTACCCCATTCACGAGAGAATGTACGGTCAACCTTGAATGAAATTGTGTTACCACCGATTTCATAAGATTGGAATGTAGCACCAACGTCAACATAGCCGTTAGCTTTCTTAGACCACAGATAAGTTCCGCAAGTTTTGAATCTTGCAAGCCATTCTGATAGACAAGTTTGTACGTCTTGCCAAGCTTTCTCATTGCAAATAAGTACATATTTGTTACCAGTTGGATTCTCACTCTTTTCATTCATCATAGCGATAGCAGTAGTGAATGCTTCCACAGTAAGCTTATTATATGCATATTTAGATGCAAATCTTTCTACTTGTGGGATGATACCATCACCAATGTAGATAGGACGACCAGTGTCAGGGTCGAACAGTGTCGGTTTACCATTCTTGTCAACGTTAGTTTTGTTGAACAGCAAACCGTTGTTTCTTACATATAGGAAGTTCTTCAGCAAGTTAGATTGAGTCTTATCCATGCGGTACATAGTTTCAGACATCTGACCATTACCTTTACCTTCACCTATTTTAATAAGAACGTCTTCTTGTGCAGCATACAGAGCTGTATAACTGTCATCACATCTGTGAGTAGTAATATAACCTCTGTGTCTTTCAATGTTAGATTGATATTTAACATATCCCTCTTCGTGTGCTTCTGGCATAGCGTTAGATTGGAAACGAGTAGTGTCACCAATTTGGCATCCGCTAAGGTCAAGAACACTAGAGTAGTCGTTGTCAATAAGTCTAACAGTTACTTCCCAGTAATTATCAGCTTTACGAACTGGTCTCTGGGTTACAAAGCATTGCTGCATTGTTTTGTCAATCTTGAAGATGTCGTACTTCTGGTAATAGTTCTCTTTGAAAGCCATTACGATTTCAGTTCCGTTCTCTCCAGTTTCAGTTGGTACATCTGCAAACTCAACTCTCTTAATGTAGTTGGTTTCAACTTCCCATTCAAAGTACATTGAGTCAATGCTTCTGTACTTGTTATTTGATTTAGAATCCATGTAGAAGATGTTTCTCAAAGATTCTGTTAGGTAAGAAGCAGTCAATTCTGGGTAGAGTCTTGATACTACACCAAGTCTAGTTGGTTTAGTTCCTAGAAACTTATAGAAGTCTTCATAAGTTCTAGTGTCGCCCATAGTGGCGCGATTAGTTACGAAATTTGCTACTATCATAATAATTTATTTGGATTTTAATCTAAATCGTAAATAGATGTTGTTTTAGGTTTACGACCAGTTTGCTGCTCTGGTCTTTTAACTACAGTCTTAGCAGGATTAGAGGCTCTGCCAGCCTTAGCATCCTCATAACCTTTCTTATAATTGGCTTTGGATTGCTCTGTAATCTGATGTTTATAATATTCGGAGATTTGACGTATAGCTTCTTGTCCTTTAAGAGCAAACCACGACATCTGCACTAGCATTTGTGGGTCATTAATGGCTTTGGCTAAGTATCTTACTCCAGCAGCATCTGAATCTAAGATAAAGGAAGCAATTTCATTCATATCGTCCTCTGATAGCGTTAATGATGACTCTCCCAAATCTATAGTTTCGTTATCTTGAATAGCTTGTAAAATTTCGTCTTCGTAAGCTTCATACATTTCTTTCTGTTGAGCTTCTGCTTCTGCTTGAGCTTGCTGTATAGCTGCTTCTTCGCGTTGCTGATAGCTAGCTCTCATTCCGCTCATCTTCTTATTAAAGAGAGCTTCGTTTTGCTTCTCAAGATTTAACTGTTCTAAAGCTTCATCATCAGTAAGTTCTGGGACATTTGCCTTTAAATCTGCAATAAATAGTTCATCATCTGTCATGCCATCTACTTGATATTCTGGTTCATCTTCTAGGTGGTCTAGGTAATCCTGAATAGCTTGACGTCTATGAGATTCCAAATAGTCATCTACACTTAAACTATTTCTTCTAAGCTCGTTAATAAGGTCAATCTCTTCTGGCTCTAAACCATAATTATAATCTGTATCATCATAGTTTAAAAGCTCTAATTGCTCTTCCCTAGATAGTTCAGAGAATGGAATTTCTTCTACTTCTCCGTTATCATTTTGGAACTTAATAGCCTCTGGATTGATTCCTTTAGCTTTGAGCATAGTTGTGATTAAATCATCCTCTGTAGGTTCTGTATCTCCGTCACCTTCTTTAGGTGGTTCTTGATTGTCCAATGGTTCATCCAAATCTACTGGAGTATCATTGTCAATCCAACGTTTAATGTCATCATCAGGGTCTCCTGTTTGCACTACACCGTTTTCACCTAGCAGGTCTTCATCGTCAAAACCTAATTCTTCTAATTTCATGTCCATATTATTCCCTTTTAAAGTTATTTGCAAATTTAGTGATAAATTTCCATACCTTAAAATTAAAGACTAATTATTCTTAATTTAATGTAAATTAGTAATCTATCACTAAATATTGCTATCTCCATTAAGCCAATTTCATAATAAACACTAATGAGTAATATGTAATAGGAGTTTCAGTTGAACTACCGGAGCTTGCAGGTATAAATTCCCCTGTTTCACCAGCAGTTTCACTGGCTTTAATGAAGTTGCCAGTCAAGTTAGGAGTACCTTCAGTACCATCGCATATAGCCCAGCCCGCAGGTATTCCAGATGTTCCGTTATACATTACTATTGTGCCCGCAGGTATTCCAGATGTTGCAGTTGACATATCAGGAATACAAATAACAGAGACTGTATTATTGTTGTAATATACATCTTTTACCTTTTCATTATCATAAAGTAGAGCGTATACAGTAGTATCAAAGTCAACATCGTTTATATCTGAATGGAATGTAGTCCTTGAGAACGATTCATTAAATGTTACGTTAGTAAGACTTCTAATAGCTACCTCATCTATAGTAGAATCTTCTTTAAATGTTACATTCTCTAATGTTCTGGACACATTCAATTTATTAGCAGTCCCGGAAAAGTTAAAGTTACTATTAATAGTTCCAAAGTTGTTATCAGAAAGAGTTCCTTGTAATGTAACAATATTACCATTATCACGTACAGTTACAGTTTCAGATTTAATCTCGTAATTATTAACAGTTAATACATTATTCCTACATGTATCAGTTAAACTTAAATCCTCTTCTCCGTTTCTAAATGTATAAATCCACTTATCTACACCGTCTTCAGTGATTTTAAATTTTAGATGTTTAAAGTCATAGTTACAGGAATTGCCCTTCTCATCTGTTAATTTAGTAATTCTCCCCTTAGCCATTACATCTTCCATTACAGATGCTCCATCCTCATCAATTCCAGGAAGTTGAAACACTTCTTGGTAATTCACATCATATTCAATTTCCCAACTGGGAAAGTCTTTATAATATGCTATCGGATTTAAAGTAGAAGTAGTGGTTGCTGTAACTACTAGAGGTCGTGTGTTAACAGGAGGGTCTGGAGTACTTTCACTCTCATCAGTTAATTCTTCATCATCTTTTGTGTCATCCTCATTGGAAGGCTCCTGTGTATCATCTTCAGTAGTTAGTTCCCACTCATTCTGAAAGTCTTTTATTACATACTTAGCCCCTACTATCAAGTCTTCATTATTGATGAGTTCCAACAGCTCCGAAAAGGTTACTTCTACAGAATTGTCAGAAGGGCTACGTTCTATAACGCTGTCAACTACTAATTTAGATTTACCGTTCTCTATATACAATTTAAATCCGTAATTATCTGAAAACGAATTTGAAGAGATAGAGTCAGATATGACAGAGCCGCTAGTTGTAATATCAGTAGAGAAGATAGTTTCAGACGTTCCTGCAACTACCACGTTTGAATTACCTATTCTTAGTATTATGTTGCCTGCACTGTTTTTCACATATGTAGCACCGTTCTCTCTATATAAAGAAGCTCCATTAGAAGTGGTACCTAATACAAGAGCATTGCCAATTCCCTCTCCATTTATGATTATAGCCCCTACAGAACTATCAGACTTCTGGATAACAAATTGGCCTGTATAAGGCATACTTATTTCAGACGGATACTTAGTAAATATTCCATCATTGACAATAAAGAAACGTTCAGTTTCATCAATAAAAACCACCCCATTCCTTACTCCAGCTAAAGTAGCAGCCTCCTCAGTTTCATATCTGAATCCTATATTAGAACAGGCTACTGCCTTCTGCTCTTCTGTAGTGTCTTGCTTAGATAAAAACGATACAAATGTTCCTGACCCATCATCAGATAAATTGATAACAGTATTTCCTATTTTGAGCATTACTTCATTAGTGCTCTCCACATAATAAATACCATCAGAACTTATTCTGTCAGGAGAAGATACTTTCTTAATGACCTCTGCATCAACATTAAGTTTACCGTCCTTTATAATGTCAATGAACTTCTTGCCCCATTGTACCTTAACCTGTCCTCTAGTTTTAATAATAAAGTCAGAATCAGAGTTACCTACTGTACTATAAGTTCTTCCAAATAATTTATCAAAGTTGCTCATTACTCAATAGTTATTTCTATATTCTTGTCCTTATTAAGTTCAGTCATAAGTCTATTAAATGCAGCAGTACTATTAATAACTTGCCCTTTAACCTTATTCTCTCCAACTAAAAGACATCCCAATGTATCTTCTGGTTTATTACCAACGTGAATAAGAACTCCACTGTAACCTTTAACATCTAATAATCTAGGTAATTTACCACTATATGGCTTAGCCCAAGTTCTATCCTTAAACTTAGGACTGACTGTATTCATATCAACCTTATATGTGCCGGTAGGTATAGCGGTTTTACCATACACCTTAATCTTCTCAATTTCCTCTGTAGGCATAGTATCTTTCAGCCCTCTGTCTGTATCCTCAAGAGTGTCACAGAAATACTTACCGTTTAGGTACAGCTTCCCTATAGTATAAGACACACCTTTATAAGTTCTCTCTAATCGTAAATTAATCATGGCTCGAATTTGGATTAATTGTTCTGTTTAAATGTCTTAAATATTTCTACTAATTGATTAACGTCGTCCTCTCCAAACCTTACTGGCTTGTTAAGAATGTTAACTACAAACCCATCAGCAGACTTCTCTTTCATCTCTGCTTTAACTGCATTGGCAAGCAACTCTAGATTAATATTGCCGTGCACATCTGTGAATATGTCTAAATACTTACCATATTTATCTTCCATATTCTTAACTACGTATGTGATAACAGCTTGACTTGCCACGCTATTAAAATGAAATAGGTTACTCGCCAAGTCTTTAGCATACTTATTAATAGTTTGAAATACAATATCTGTTGAGGGTATAATATATAAATATACTATACTTCCAAATTCGATGTTGCAAAGTTACGTTAAATTCTGGACATTACCAAATTATTTAACACTCGTTAACAATTAATTTATTGCATAGGTGGTTTTAGTAATCAGGTACAAACAAAGAAAGGCCGCCTATTGGCGACCTTCTTAATGAAAACGTTATGAGATTATAATAATTACTCTGCAAGCAATCTTCCAACTAGAGCTTCAAGTCTTGCAACTTTGTCCTCTAGATATTTAATTTTAACCATAGCAAGTTCGTTATAGTTAACTGATTTAAATCCTTCACTATCAGTGTTCACCATTTCTGGATATACTTTCTCAAGCTCTTGAGCAATAACTCCATAACCATGATGTTCTTTGTCAGTTCTGTCAAATTCAACTAGTTTAACTTTGTCGGCATCACTTGCATCAATTTCTTTGACGTTAGCTTTAACTCTCGCATCAGAGGTATCGAAGAATCCTCCAGCAGCACTTATTGAACTACTTGACTCGACTGTATTGGAAAATACTACTTCGCCATTAAATCCTATAGCCCCTTCCACCTCAATAGTAGCATTACTATCGTTAAACCTTATACTATTGCTACTATTATACATTTCAATGATACCTGTACTTCCATCTGCTGTTATGTAGCAATTATCCTTAGATTTATCACAAATAGCTACATATGACTTGGAATCTTTCTGTCCGACTTCTAGTCCTGATATTCTGTTAGTATTAGAAGTACCAGTTCCTATGCTAACCAGCCTAGTCATACCAGTATTTACTGTAGAGTTAGCATTGTACTTACCTAAGCTGGTCATACCAGAGTTACCGTAAAGGGTGTTATATGCACCATAAGCTTCCACTATGATATTAGAGTTACAAACTACCCTAGAATTTCCACTTGTTATTATATTTTGATGGATATAGGCAGTGCTCCAATTATTTGTCTCTCCTATATCAGCGGTTAATATTACTACAGCGGACGGTCCTGCGCCCAACAAGAACGAATACTGTGGCGCATTGTCAGACACAATAACTGCGCTTCCTACCATAGCAGCCCCACTTCCTCTAGTCTTAGTAACAATAATATACCCCTGACTTAACTTAGTACTAATATTTAAAACCTCAGTTACTTCACCTGAAGTCATTGACGTTCTAGAGTTGCCAATTATATCCTCGAAGTTTAGGGTAGTTTCATATATTTTAACATTTCCTCCACTGGTAGACAATACTCCATTACTGATGCTCAATCCACTACCAACCTTTACTCCACCTAGAGTAGATGCTGAAGCAGTAGGAAGAGTATATTTAGTATCAGTCCAAGGAACATTTACTACTGCTTGTTCATTACTATTAACCTGAACAGCATATGTTCTGCCTGAAGTTGTAGTAATTCCGTTAGGAGTTCCTCCCTGTGTGCTACTTGATAACTTGATACCTCCACGGGTATTGTTCGATGCTAACGGTAATGTGTATGAAGAACCAGAAGGTATGTTTACAGTTTTAGCTAAACTACCGTCCCATGTGCCTGTTACTGCACCAGTAAAGGTCAATGCGTTTGGGGTAGGTAATTTAGTAGGAATTGTGGGCTTGTTATTCAAGTCATTATAACTACCCGATGTAGCTACAGTAGCAAAACTAGGCTTGCCTGTAATAGTACTCCATGTTACAGCAGTAGCATAGAATTGTCCATGAGTCCAAATTTCTTTAGAATCTTTAATATAAACTATAGATTGATAGTTAATGTCAGGAGCTCCAGTCTGAACAGTTCCAGTACCTCCTACCTGATATTGAGTATTAGAATCATTGGCTGATAACTTCTGTGAGTTAAAAGTAGCTTTCTTATTAAAGTGAATTAATTTCTTATTAATTGCCATATCACTTAAATTTTAATCATTATAAAATAAAGGAGGGATGCTACTCCCTCCTTCTTGTACATATATTATAGTTCAACCCAATCCCATGCAGCTTCTAGTTTACCAATAGCAGCATTAAGTGAATCACCAGCAGCAATTGCACCTGTATCCGACGGCTTGGTATAACCAGTCATTGCAGTTACCTTATTAGAAGGCAGATTGGCTAGAGTAGTAGCTAACGTAACATTAGCAGAACCATCTAGAGAAACACTTCCAGTTACACCACCACTGACTGTGATAGTACGAGCGGTAGCCCATTTAGCAGCAGTATCAGCTGCACCAGCAGTAGCAGGTTTACCAATACTTACTGTTTGTGCAGTACCACCACTTGGAGTTACTGTGAATCCGCCAGTACCACCAGCAAATGTGTAAGTGGTATTAGTATCAGCTCCCGGAATGCCTAAAGCAGTAATGTCAGCCTTAGTAACAGCAGTTACTGAAGCAACGTGACTAGTAGCATCTGTACTGAATTTATAGAATCCAGAAGTTTTACTAGGAGCACCTCCAGCAGGGTGAGTATAAACTGTGTCTTTCTCTGCTTGCCATGCAGGACCACTAGCAGTAGCTTTTAGTACATATCCAGCAGTACCAGTAGCTAAAGCTTTAACAGTAGAACCACCGTTACCTAAAATTACTGCATTAGCAGTTAGGGATTTGCCAGTAACAGCACCGTCTAAGTTTCTCTGAATAACTGACCAGTCACCATTTGCAGCAGTCGTTCCAGATTTAACACAGATAATCATGTCACCTGCTTCACAGCCTTCGCCCGCAAAGTTACCAGCAGCCTTAACTACGTAAGTATCTCCAACTGTGTGATTAGCTGGAAGTTCAGTTACATCACCGTCTGTGCCAATAGTTCCTTTGAATCTAAGTGCTTGAGCAGCAGAAATCTTACTTCCAATCTCGTTAATTACAAATGCAGTAGTTGCAATTTGAGTAGTATTAGTTCCACCAGCAGCAGTAGGAGCTGTAGGAGTTCCAGTAAACGCTGGGCTTGTAAACATTGTAGCCTTAGATTCATTTGTTACGTTACCTAAGCCTACATCAGCTTTAGTAACAGTAACATTAGCACTAAGTGCATGTCCGTTTACAGTTCTAGTATTTGGAACAGCATTATCAGCCTTAGTACCTTGAGCAGCAGTTGCATATGCAGATGATGCTGTATATGCAGCAGAACCTAATCCTTTAACAGCAACATTAGTTCCGTCAATTGCAATAGTACCATTAGCAGAACCAGAAGCAGCCGTGGTTGCAGCACCATTAATTGTTACTTTACCAGTAGCATCAGCTGTAACTGTTACTTTACCAGTACCAGTAATTTGATGTGAGCTTCTTACTGCACCATTCTCAATTAAGTTCAAGAATGTAGTAGCATTAGTAGTTGCTGCATTAGCTGTAGCTGTAGCAGAAGCGCCAACAACATTCTTAGCTTGCCAGTTAGTAAATGAAGGAGCAGCTGGCATAGTCATTGTAGTGGTTCCTTTAGCTGTAACGTGTCCTTGTGCATCATAAGTAATGCTAGGAATAGTAAACGTTCCACCAAATGCTAATGTCTTACTATTATCACCTTTAGCTGTGCCAGCAGTTACTGAATTAGAGTGATTAATTGTAGTACCTTCAATAGAGATACCAGAACCTTGTGTGTATTTAGTATCTGTAGCGCTAATTGTTACTCCATCTGTTCCGACAGTGATATTTACATTAGAGCCTTTGTTGAATTTAAGAGTTCCGTCATGAGAAGGAGACTCTGCAACATTAGTACCGTCAGAAACTTTAGAGAAGGCCTTGGCAGCCTGTAAAGCTGCCACAGCACTCTCCAATGAAGTAATTTTGCCTTTGTAAGAATCGGGAATAGCGTAGAACGTTCCATGAGTATAAATCTCCTGTGAATCTTTAATGAAAACAATACTATTGGTGTATTGTTTTTGTAGTTCACTGGTAAATGTGGACTTCTTCGCTACGTGTACAAACATTTTCTCCATTTTAATATATTATGTGTTTTATTCAGTTACTTCGTGCCAAGCCATAGCTGCGTCGATAGCTGTATTAATTGTCGAAACTACAGTAGTGGTGATTCCAACAAGTTTAGCCTCGTTAGCAGCAACTCTAACTTCTAGAGCATCAATATCTGAAGTGTTAGTGTCAATAAGTGCAAGTTTAGTTTCTGGAATCAGAGTACTACCTTCTACCTTATCAACTTTATTAGCTACTAAATTACTAACATTACTAACTTTAGTATCTGCATAATCTTTAGCCTGTTTCAGAGTATTAGCTAGAGAACCTTCAGTATCAGCACTACCATTAATCTTAGCAATAGCTTGAGTATTAGTAGTAATTTTACCGTCTAATGCAGTATCAGCTGCTTCTCTTAAAGTCTTCTCTGCATCAACAGCAGTTGCAATTGCAGCATCTGCTTGAGTCTTATTGTAGTATGCAGACAGGTCAATAGCTCCACCCAGAGCATCCCATGCTGTACCAGTCCATGCCCAGTTAGTACCAGCTGGATGATTGTCATGAGCTTCCTCTACATTCCATACATCACCTGCTGCTGCATCACTAGGAAGTTCTGCATAAGTAGCTTTGGAGCCTTTGTATGAATATACAGAAGAAATTTTGCCCTCAAGGGTAGTAACTCTCTGTCCTAATACTCTACCTTGATTAGCTGACAATGCAGCAGTGGTAGAAGAAGAATTTAAGTTGTTAATAATCTCTACTGTCTGTGCAGCAGCAACGTCCATTTGTTTCCATCCGGAGTAATCTGCTTCCAGAATTTTATCTTTATCAACTAGCATATAAATTGCCTTATCAGCAGCAACGGCTACTAACAATCCATTATATACGTAGATAGTATCGCCATCATACGGCCAAGTCTCTTTATTAATAAGTTCAGACTTATTATCTACTAAGATTCTTGGGTCTAAAGCACCTTGAAGTTTAACCTCAAAGTTGGCTGCAAATTGGAATGTACCTTTATTTCTTGCCATATGTCAAATTAGAATTTAGCGATTAAAGTTACTGAACCTCTAGTAGAACCATTGTAAGTGTAAACTGAATAAGTTACAGGTGTGGTTCCAATAGTAATCTCTTCTTCTGTCTTAGTCCAGTCACTAAGTCCTATAACTTCCATGTTACCTGATACTGTGTTCAACATTTGAAGTTGAGTGACAGCTCTTGGCAGCTTGAATACCTGTGGAAGAGTACCAGAAGGTTGTAATTCAAATCTAGGAGTAGTCATAGCTCCAGTAGAAGCATTCCAAGCAATAAGAGCTTGTTTAACCACAGGCGTACCAGAAGAAGCTGTACTTGTAGATGCATACCAAGGATATGTACCATTAAGTGTGATAGCTGAAGAGTTAACCGAACCAGCTGCAAGTGGAGTGCTATAATTGTTTCCTTTGTTATCTTTAGGTTGAGGTCCTTGCAAATAAGCTGCCTTATAAGTATAAGTAGTATTACCAAGTGTTACAGTAGTAGGCAGAGTTGTGTTAGATTCTCGTCCATTTACGAAGATAAATGAATTATCTGCATCTAAGTTACCAGACCTGTCTGCTTGTTTTGTTCCATTTAAGGTAATAGCTCCCTTATTAAGACTAGTGTTGAAGTTAGCAGCAGTAGGTGCAGTAGCTCCAACTTCTTGAGGAGTTGAATAACTCTTAAATGAGATGCTTGCAGTAGGAGCAGTAAATGTAGGATTAATAGTAGGGAACAGCAGTTCATCCCACATATAATCATATGTCTGTCCTTCCAGAGCACTTACCTTAGTTCCTTTAGCGATACCACCGACAGCATTAGGCATAGCTAAATCTTTGTCTTCAATAGCTGATGTATACTTACCGCTACCTACTTCAATCTCTGTTGTAGTGGTATCAGAGTAAGTAATGACCAGTTTGCTTTTATCAGAAGACAAGGCTACATTAGTAACGACTTTACCAGCAGCTAGAGCTCCTGTGTAAGCCTTACCATTCATAAGGATTTCATTGGTGTCTGTAGCAAAGTAAATCCCATCCTTGTGAGTAGTTTCAGCTACGTAATTGGCTTTTAACCCTCTGTAAAATTTTAATTGTGCCATAAAATTTAATGATATTATTTAATAAATATGTTAATAGGGAGCACAGTATTATCACTGAATCTTACCTCCCCGCCAGTTATTTCACCACTGGCATTCTTATACAAATCTACTCCAGTTGGAGTTATAGTTCCATATGTTTCCCAAGTTTCTCCATTCCAAGCATAGTTAGCACCGTCATTAATAACGTTGTAAATATCACCTACTTCTGGAGCAGAAGGTAAATACATACGAGTAGCTACAGACCCCTTATATCTAATAGCTGTAGAATCAGAAGATATAAGTATATCTCCATTACCGAGTACTGACTTACCATTAATCTTCTTAATGTTAACTCCACTAACAAGCTTATCTTGTTTAGTAGATAGTAAGTACTCCATAGTATCTTTCAATGTATTAATTGATTGTTGTATATGTGTTAAGTCAATAGATACATCTTCGGAACCGTCGTAACTAACTTCTCCTTCAGAATGCTTAACTGTTAAAGTTCCTACTGGATAACTCTCTGGTAAATCAGCGAGTCTGGTAGCTTTAGCAGTAGTTACTTCATTCCAAGTATAAGAAGTCAAGTCTGACATTAATGCAAGTGAATCAGTGTCTTCCCCTACTACAACGGCTGGTCTTGTATTAGTGTATATCTCCAGATAAGAATTAACATTACCAAGTTTAAACCCTCCGGAATTGTCAGATGATATTAAATTCTGAACACCGTCTCTACGATTAACCACAATTCCTTGACCTTCCTCTAATACTATATTACCATCAACCAAACTAACTTTATTGTCTAAGTCACTTTCAATATTAGATATAAGAGCATCAGTTTCTGATTTAGTATAATACAAGTCAGGGTCTAAACCTCCACCACCTTCAGAGGCATATTTAACTCCATTAAGGTAAATAGACTTAATGTCCT
>ULJT01033314.1_pt1 | contig 15956 bp, 10 predicted proteins | sample 1950931 | NCBI WGS metagenome assembly ULJT01 (sample SAMEA4835478, study PRJEB28245) | human gut metagenome | biome: gut microbiome; material: fecal sample | place: Denmark | collected 2008 | reverse complement strand
CTCGTCTTCGCGGAAACAACTGATGTTGATGCGTATATCTGTGCCTGCATAGGCAATGGCATTGTCCATCAGGTTGCGGAAAATGGAGTATAGCAGGGAATAGTTTCCCCGTAGTTGTATCTTCGGTTTTAGGGAGTTGACTACGGTGATATGCTTTTCTTCCAGTTCCAGGGATACCTCGTTTACAATGTTGCCTACCAACAGGCTGATGTCTATTTTCTCCATGTCGATCATGTTGGCGGCTTCGTCCATACGTGTTAATACGGAGATGTCGCGTAGCAGTCGGCTCAACCGATTGCTTTGAGCATAGCATCGCTCCAGGAATGTCTGCATCTTCTCCCGCGAAATGTTTTCATTGTTCACGATGGTTTCCAAATAGCCCTGTATACTGCTGACCGGGGTCTTCAGTTCATGTGCGATGTTCTGTGTCAACTGGCGTTTCAGGCGGATCTGCTCTTCTTCCTGGGTGACATCATTGATGGATATCTCGAAGCTTAAGTCTTGGAATATAATACATTCCACAATAAACATACGTCCATTCTTATTGATGCTGATAGACATACGCTTTTCTTCCTTGCCCGGACGCTTGGGAGTCTTGTTGATGAAATCCGTGATTTTCTGGAACTCACTGATAGAGAATATTTCCTCTGTTGTTTGTAGGTTGGAGTCTGAAATCAGGTTGCTGTACTGTGTGAACAGGTTGTTGACCAGGATTTCTTTCTTGTCCTTATTGAATACGCCCAATCCTTCATGCGAGGTTTGTAAGTGGGTGATCAATTTCTCCCGTTCAATGTATAGCGCCTCTTTGGTTTCCCGCAGTCGCTTGTATATCTGGATGATATGCTGTGAAATCTCTCCCAGTTCGTTGTGTGGGAAGGCGGACTGCATATCTGTTTCCACAGGCTCATTCTTATCGGCACGTTTGGCAAACTCGCGTAGCTGATTGATGGCTGTCCCCAGTTTAGAAGTGAATTTGTAGAAGATGAAAATTAATAGCAATGATACGATGAGGGTAAACCAGATGTAGTGCTGGTCTGCTGCAAGGTGTCTTACAAGGTTCAGGTCATAGGGGAGGGCGGAACGTATGATGTAGCCCTCATAGAGTGTGGCTGAATAGAAGTAGGGTACTCCTGTTGTTTCAGAAGTACGGCGTACATCATATCCTTTTCCTTCTGCCAGTGCCTTTTGTATTTCCGGGCGATTGACGTGATTGCCTAACTTCTGATTCTCGAAACTGTCATATAATACGTCACCCTGTACGTTTACTACCGTAATACGTAAGTCCTGTTTGACGTACTTTTGCAGGTATCGTTCCAAAGTTTTATCCCACAGACTGTCTGGAATGTGAGTAAGTTCCTGGTGTAGTCGTTCATTATAGTCCTGTAGCTGTATATCCAGCAGATCTATCTTATATTCTTTTTCACGCTGGTATTGATACGCTAGGAAGCATCCGGCAAATACCAGAAACAGTGAAATGACCGAAAGAAATAACTTCCGGCTGAACGACAGGAAATGTGTGGTATTATTCAGCTTCGAAGCAGTATCCATATCCTAAGCGAGTTACGATGCATTTACCATAAATACCTATTTTCTTACGCAAGCGAGTGATATTCACATCGATGGTGCGGTCCAACACATAGACCTCGTCGCTCCATATCCGTGCCAGTATATCTTCGCGGGAGAATACGCGTCCCTTGCTCTGGAGGAGTAAAAGTAATATCTCAAATTCTTTTTTGGTAAGAGGGGCTTCTTCCCCGTCGATACTTACTTTCTTTTTTACAATATCAATGACTAACGTCTTGTAGCTGATTTGCTCCGGTGCCCGTTCCGGTTCTCCCTGTTGGGTGCGACGCAATACAGCTTTGACGCGTGCGATGACTTCACGCAGAGAGAAAGGTTTGGAGATGTAATCATCAGCTCCCAGATTGAAGCCGGTTACCGTATCATTTTCCGTATCCTTGGCGGTGATGAATATAATAGGTACCTGAGCGGTCTTCTTATCTTTCTTTAGTAAGCTGGCCATTTTGAAACCGGATATTTCTCCCATCATCACGTCCAGCAGCAACAGGTTGTAGCTACCGATATCCATTTTCAACGCCTCTTCGGCAGAGTTGGCCGTGTCCACTTCATACCCTTCATTCTCAAGGTTGAATTTCAGGATCTCGCAAAGGTCCTCTTCATCGTCTACAACTAAAATACGATAATCGTTCATTGCTTTTTCTAATTAATATGAGGTATTCAAAACAAATTCTCCTACCACAAAGTTATACTTTATTTCTTTTCAGCGACAAAGGTGCGGTGTTTTTGTTACGGGAAAGTGAAACACGTGTTACAATTTGATTACATTTTTGTATGTGCTGAAGGTAATCCGGTCCATACCAAGTCCGTACCAACTCCGTGTCAGATCCGTAGAAACTCCGTACCGGGTCCGTATTAACTCCGTATTGGGTCCGTATCAGGTTCAAGCGTATAGGCACGGAGATGGTACGAACCTGACGCGGAGTTGGTAAGGCTTTGACACGGTTTTGGTAAGGTGAAGAACTGTAAACTATTACTTTTGCATTCCAGTTTTTCAGTTTTTATACTTACCTTTGTCTTAATATAAATAACATTGGTATGAAAGAGTTGACTAATATAAATTTTCGGCGATATAAATGGCGTTTGCCCGCTCTGATAGCTTTATTGGTGGTTGTTGTGGCAGGTTCCTTTTGGCTGAATACGGCTCCGTTCCGTTCCGGGTTTGAGATAACGGATGAGTTGGGAGGCAACATCTTTCCTTCCAGTATTCTTTCTGTTGCGACGACAGATGCGCAAGTCATTGTTCCGGCTGATTCCTTATATGTGGGTAATTCTAAATCCTGCATTTCTATCCGGATTCGTTCGGGGAAGGCGTATAGCAGGGTGCGTATTGAAGTTGCTGAAACTCCGTTTTTTTCCCGTTCCGTATCTGAGTTTGTGCTGGCTAAACCACGGACGGAATATACGATCTATCCCGATATTATCTGGAATTACGAAGCGCTGAAGAATAATAACCAGGCGGAACCGGTAAGTGTGGCTGTTAAGGTAGAAATGAATGATAAGGATTTGGGGCAGCGGGTTCGTACTTTTTCTGTTCGCAGCATTAATGAATGTCTGTTGGGGTATGTCACGAACGGAACTAAATTTCATGATACCGGTATTTTCTTTGCGGCATACGTCAATGAGGAAAATCCGATGATTGATAAACTGTTGCGTGAAGCACTGAACACCCGTATTGTCAATCGTTTCCTGGGCTATCAAGGTGGCAATGCTGAAGTGGTGGACAAGCAAGTCTATGCTCTATGGAACGTACTTCAAAAGCGTAATTTCCGTTACAGTTCTGTTTCTAATACCAGTTTGTCCAGTAATGTGGTCTTTTCCCAGCGTGTTCGCACGTTTGATGATGCACTGGAGTCTTCGCAGATTAACTGTGTGGATGGTAGCGTGTTGTTTGCTTCCTTGCTTCGTGCTATTAATATAGAGCCAATATTAGTTCGTACTCCGGGACACATGTTTGTGGGGTATTATACAGATGCCGGTCGCAAGAATATGAACTTCCTTGAAACTACTATGATTGGAGATGTGGATCTGGATGATTTCTTTCCGGATGAGAAGCTGGATTCAACGATGGTAGGTAAATCACAGAATCAAATGTCACGACTGACATTCGATAAGTCTAAGCAATACGCTAATAATAAGTATAAGCAAAATGAAGAAGGAATACATTCCGGGAAATTGAATTACATGTTTTTGGAGATTTCTAAGGATGTGAGAAGGAAGATACAGCCTATTGGAAAATAGAAGATACCAAGAGGTTAGTTATTAAGAATCGCTGCTTTTTTGCATATTAATCTATAAAATTCCATAGTTTATAGAACGTTAATTTAAATATCTTAAAATATTGGGAATCTATATATTTCATTGATTATCTTTGCGCTCGGAAACAGAAATATGATTTTCTTTGAAGTTTCATAGAGATTTAATAAGATATTGAAGACTGTAACGGTCTTCATTCATAGATGATGATTGGGACAGTCGGTTCGTGAGAATCGGCTGTTTTTTGTTTCTGTTTGTTTGCATATCAACGGATGTAATGTTACTTTTGCCGAACGAGGTCAGGTGGCCTCGTTATTAACCTCTGAATAGCAATGGCACAAAGCAAGAAATTTATCTCTCCGGGAGCATGGTTTTCCATGTTGTATCCCGCAGACTGGAATGAGTTTGAAGATGGGGAAGGCTCTTTTCTCTTCTATAATCCAAGTGAATGGACTGGAAATTTTCGTATTTCTGCATATAAAGGTAACGCTATGTATGGTCGGGAAGTTACCCGTCAGGAACTGAAAGACAATCCTTCGGCAGTCTCCGTTAAAATAGGAAGCTTGGCATGTGCTTACAGTAAGGAGATGTTTGAAGAAGAAGGGGCTTATTATACTTCTCATCTTTGGATTACCGGTGTGGATGATGTTGCCTTTGAATGTTCCTTTACGGTAAGCAAGGGAGCATCTGTGGCAGAGGCCGAAGCCGTTATCGCCTCGTTGGAAATACGTAAAGAGGGAGTGAAATATCCGGCAGAGCTTATACCTGTCCGCTTGTCCGAAATCTACCAGATTAATGAGGCTTTTGAGTGGGTGACCACTACTGTAAAAGAACAACTGAAAAAAGATTTCCAGGGTATGGAAGAAGATTTGGACAGTATGCAACAGGTCATTGATAGTGGAACTATCGGTCCGAAGAAGAAAGAAGCATGGCTTTCATTTGGTATTGCCATCTGTGTGATTCTTGCCAATGAAGTAGATGGGTTAGAATGGATGACTCTGATAGATGGTAATCGTGAAGCTCCTGTATTGCAGAATCTTACTACAGGAGAATGGATTGACCCCATGAAATTAGTGTGGAGCAAAGTGAAGGCAGGGGAATCTTGCAATCTGGCAGAAACCTACAAATCCTTACTCTGATCATTTGCCAACCAGCCATAAATCATAAATTATAAATCTTAAACTGTGATTAGTTATCTTCAGATAGAAAATTTGACCAAGTCATTCGGTGATTTGGTATTGCTTGAGAATACTTCGCTCGGTGTGGCCGAAGGGCAACGTATCGGACTGATTGCCAAAAACGGCAGTGGTAAAACTACTTTGTTGAATATCATTGCCGGAAAAGAAGGCTATGACAGTGGAACCATTTCTTTTCGTCGTGACCTTAGGGTCGGATATTTGGAACAAGACCCGCAATATCCCGAAGAACTGACCGTTCTGGAAGCTTGTTTCCATCATGGCAATAGTACGGTAGAACTGATAAAGGAGTACGAACGCTGCATGGAAACAGAAGGACATCCTGGTTTGGACGAAATCCTGGTGCGCATGGATCATGAAAAAGCATGGGAGTATGAACAGAAGGCCAAGCAAATTCTTTCCCAGTTGAAGATAAGAAACTTCGATCAGCAAGTAAAGCATCTTTCTGGTGGACAGTTGAAGCGCGTGGCGCTTGCCAATACCCTTATCACTGAGCCTGACCTGCTGATTCTGGATGAGCCGACCAACCATCTCGATCTTGATATGACTGAATGGTTGGAAGATTACCTGCGCCGCACAAACCTCAGTCTGCTCATGGTGACGCACGACCGTTACTTTCTCGACCGTGTCTGTACCGAAATCATTGAAATAGACAATCGTCAGATCTATCAATATAAGGGAAATTATAGCTATTACCTGGAGAAACGTCAAGAGCGTATCGATGCAACGAATGTTGAAATAACCCGTGCCAACAATCTGTATCGCACTGAGTTGGAATGGATGCGTCGTATGCCGCAAGCCCGCGGGCATAAAGCGCGTTATCGCGAAGAAGCTTTCTATGAACTGGAGAAAGTAGCTAAACAGCGGTTTAATAACGACAATGTGAAACTGGAAGTAAAGGCCTCCTACATCGGTAGCAAGATATTCGAAGCAGACCATTTGTACAAGTCGTTTGGTGACCTTAAAATATTAGAAGACTTTTCTTACATTTTTGCCCGTTATGAAAAGATGGGCATTGTAGGTAATAACGGTACCGGTAAATCTACTTTTATCAAAATACTGATGGGAGAGGAGAAAGCCGATAGCGGAACGATTGATATCGGAGAAACGGTACGTTTCGGTTATTATTCGCAGGATGGCTTACAGTTCGATGAGCAGATGAAAGTGATTGATGTGGTACAGGATATCGCCGAAGTCATAGAGTTAGGTAATGGTAAAAAGCTGACCGCTTCCCAGTTTTTGCAACATTTTCTCTTCACTCCCGAAACCCAGCATAGCTATGTTTATAAACTGAGTGGTGGAGAGCGCCGTCGCCTGTATCTGTGTACGGTATTGATGCGTAATCCTAATTTCCTTGTGCTGGATGAGCCTACCAATGATCTGGATATCATTACCCTGAATGTACTGGAAGAGTATTTACAGAATTTCAAGGGTTGTGTTATCGTAGTAAGCCACGACCGCTACTTTATGGATAAAGTAGTAGACCATATGCTAGTCTTCAACGGTCAGGCGGATATCCGTGATTTCCCCGGAAATTATACCCAGTATCGTGACTGGAAGGAAGAAAAAGCCCGGCTGGAAAAGGAGAAAGAAAAAGAAGCCTCTAAACCGCAGGAAGATAAAACCGCTAAAGTGCGTTTGAATGAAAAACGCCGGATGTCCTTTAAAGAGAAAAGGGAGTTTGAACAGCTGGAGCAGGAAATTGCTACATTGGAGGACGAAAAGAAAACCATTGAAGCTGCCCTGTGCAGTGACACCTTATCCGTAGAAGAACTCACAGAGAAATCAAAGCGTTTGCCCGAGATCACGGATTTGATTGATGAAAAGACCATGCGTTGGCTGGAACTTAGTGAAATAGAAGAATGATAGGGTGATAAGATGATAAATGATAAGATGATAAAATTATGAGCAACAGAACTGGAAATTTAACGAACTATCATAGTCATAGCTTATATTGCGACGGACGTGCTAATATGGAAGACTTTATCCGCTTTGCCCTGAGTGAAGGATTTACTTCTTATGGATTTTCTTCCCATGCCCCTCTGCCGTTTTCTACAGCGTGGACTATGGAGTGGGACGCTATGGATGACTATCTGGCCGAATTCCATTGTCTGAAGGTTAAGTATGCCGGACAAATAGAACTCTATATCGGTCTGGAGATTGACTATCTGAATGAAGAGAGCAATCCGTCTGTTGTCCGTTTCCGCGAATTACCGTTGGATTACCGTATCGGTTCTGTGCACTTGCTTTATGATGATAAGGGAGAAATAGTGGATGTGGATGTGACGGCTGATAAATTCTGCAGACTTGTGGATAAACATTTCAATGGTGACCTGGTGAGAGTGGTGCATCTTTATTATGACCGTTTGATGCGTATGGTGGAACTGGGCGGTTTTGATATTGTCGGTCATGCTGACAAAATGCACTATAACGCATCTGCTTATCATCCCGGCTTACTGGATGAGCCTTGGTATGATGCTTTGATTCAGGAATATTTTGATGCTATTGCCCGAAAAGGATATATCGTAGAGATTAATACAAAATCTTATCTGGAATTGGGTACTTTCTATCCTAATGAACGCTACTTCCCTGTATTGCTTGAAAAGGGAATCCGTGTACAGGTTAATAGTGATTCCCACTACCCGGAGCGTATAAACAACGGACGCCTGCAAGCTTTGATGGCCCTGCAAGCGTCCGGTTATCACACTGTCACGGAGATGTACAATAATGAGTGGAAAGATATGCCACTCCTCATTCATACATAACTCCAGTGACTTTTTCTTATATATTATTTCTTCTTTAACAAGAAATCTTCAATTGCCTTTTGGTAAGTGGCTTTATCAGCTGCACCACGGAAAAGCTGAGGTTCTCCTTCCATCGGAATGAATACAAAGAGAGGAATGCTGCTTGCATTGAATAATGCGGCAAGTTCACGTTCTTTGTCCACATTCACTTTGTAGATCACGATCTTTCCGGCGTATTCTTTTGCCAGATCTTTCATGATGGGTGCTGTCATGCGGCAGGGACCACACCAGTCGGCATACAAGTCAATGATGGCGGGTTTGTCACCCTTATATTTCCAGTCCTGGGATTTCTCGTAATCGAATACATCTTTAATAAACATATCCTTGTTCATTACGATTACTTCTCCGCTTTTGGCTTCTTTTTGTTCCGGTTCATTGGGTTGTGCTTTTGCTCCATCCTTGCAGGCAAATGTCAGTACGCTGGCAAAAATCAGAATGGCAAAGGTTAGTACTTTCTTCATAATGTTTGTTCTTTATGAATTTTGTTCAATGACGCCTTTCAGCTCACTGCCCTTAATAACTCCGGAATGACGCCAAACGGCTTCACCTTTCTTGAATACGATAAAAGTGGGTACCGCTTGTATACGATACTTAGCAGCCAGTTCCTCATGTTGGTCTACATCGATTTTCACGATGCGGGCACCATCACCGATTTGTCCTTTCAGCTCTTCCAATACGGGATGCATTGCCTTACATGGGCCACACCAAGTTGCAAAAAAGTCTACTAAAACAGGTTTTTCTGATTGTATAAGTTCTTCAAATTTCTCCATAATCTTTTCCTTTCTGTTATTAATTCATTTTTTTTATAAATACAATATTAGTGTTGTTGTCTGTATAGTGAAACAGTTTGTGGTGTCTTTTGTTCACGATCTATTGCTTTTCATACTATTTAAATGGCATATTTGGGTATTTTTTAGAATACTTTCAATTTTGAAACATTTTCCATCGGAAAATTTATCAAATGATTCTGATTTCTTTCCTGGGTGCTCTGTGGGTAACTGTTATACTATGGTTGAATGAAAACATTTCGCCCCTGCAAACATTGTGATTGACTTTAGTTATTCACTTTACTTGCAGGGGCGAATTATGGTTCACTTGAATATCCGAGTGATATTTTTATACTTCCTTTTATTTATTCCGCAATAGTCAGTTCCTTGATAATATGTGAGGCACCGGCATACTTCTCTATGATAAATAAAGTGTAGCGAATGTCTACGCAGGCTGCACGCTGTGAAGAGGGGCGGAAGGCTATATCTCCTGTAAGTCCTTCATAATTGCGGTCGAAACCTGTACCGATGAGCTCACCTTTGGCATTGAATACCGGACTGCCGGAGTTACCGCCGGTGTTGTCTGTATTCACAATGAAGCAGATAGGCATTTCACCATTCGGCATGGCATAGCGTCCGAAGTCCTTGGACTGATACAGTTGTTTTAATTTGGCAGGAATCACAAACTCCCAATTGTCGGGATCTTCCTTTTCCATGGCACCTTTGAGAGTGGTATAGTAACCATATTCCACTCCGTCAGCCGGTTCATAAGGCAATACCTTTCCGTAGGTGAGGCGCAGGGTGGAGTTGGCATCCGGATAAATGGGAGTACCTGCACTCCGTTTCATGTCCATCATACCTTTTACCCATACTTTGTGTGCGGCATTGTAATTCTTGTTGGCGTCTGCCATAGCAATGGCGGTCTGCAACAGTCCGTCTGTGATGGAATGTTTGAACAGTACCATCCAGTCAAATCCCAACTTATACGAGCCCGGTTTTCGGATGAATTTTTCAAAGTTTTCCTTCTTGCCGAAGATAGAGTGGTCGAAACAAGCATCGACAAAGGCATCACTGTTACCTTTGAAACGTTTGTCAATGACCTCAAAAATGCTGATGCGTTGTTCCGCCGGGATATATTGCATATAAGTCTGCAACATTTTCTTGGCAACTGTACGTTCCACATTAGGGAAAGGTACGGAAGCAAAGTACTTGTCAGCGGCAATCTCTAAGCTATCAGCGGCAGCCTTTATCTGTGCCTTGTCCTTACTTTTCAGGGCAGCCAGCATGGCAGAAGTGTTGGGGATGCGCATAAAGTCCAGACCTGTCACCAATGCTTCCTGAATGGCCTGCTGATGATAGAGGGCAGGGCGGCGATGCTCAACGATACTGCGTATTTGATCGAATGCTTTCTGGTAAGAATCATCACCCTGTTCACGTCCGCGAGCCAAGAGTTGTTCCTGCTGGGCACGTTTCGTGTCGAGTACTTTCAGGCGGATAAGCCCTTCGTTCATACCAATGGCATTTTTCCAATAATTGGCAGAAGAGGCATACTTACTGGCATAATGGATACGTACAGCAGGATCTTTCTGCATTTGTTCCATCAATGCTTCCTGGCGAACACCACGTACATGATGGCGCATGAAATTAGTGGTTTGCATACGTTCTTCCACTTCGTCGGAAATCATATAGCGCCAGTTGCGTCCGGGAAATCCCATGACGAAAGTGAAGTCACCTTCTTTGTATCCGGCAAGGCTGATGGTAAGATGTTTCTTCACTTTCAAGGGAACGTTATCCTTGGAGTATTCCACCGGATTTCCGTCCTTGTCGGCATATATGCGGAACAAAGAGAAGTCACCTGTATGTCGCGGCCACATCCAGTTATCGGTATCCGCACCGAATTTACCGATAGAAGAGGGAGGTGCACCCACCATACGGATGTCACTGTAAGTGGTTTTAACAAACAGGTAGTAGCGGTTACCACCATAGAAAGCTTTCAGTTCAAGCTTGCGTCCCGGTGTCAGGGCAATACCTTGTTCGGAAGAGAAGCGCTCGGCTACTTCCTTCAGGTATTTGGGTGACAGATAGTTTGTACCGTTTGGGTCCGGATCTATCTTCAACTGTTCGTTGACGTAGTCTGTTACATCCAGGATTTCATCAATGTAAGTAATGGTAAGTCCTTTACAGGGAAGCTCTTCTTCGCGGTTCATTGCCCAGAATCCATCTGTCAGATAGTCATGCTCCACTGTACTGTGCTGTTGGATAGAACCATAGCCACAATGATGGTTAGTCAGTACCAATCCTTCGGCAGAGATCACTTCACCTGTGCAACCGCCACCGAAGTGAACCACTGCATCTTTCAGGGCGATGCCGTCAGGATTATAAATCTGGTTCACCGGAATTAGTAATCCCAGTTCCGTCATAGCGACTTCATTCTGCTTTTGCAGATCGGTCAGCATCCACATGCCTTCGTCAGCGTGTGCGGCGAAGGCAAGTGATGTTATGAATAGGGATAAGATTGTTTTTCTCATTCTACAATTTTCATTTCTTTAATCAAATGTTCGCATCCTCCCAGTTTTTCAAGGATGAACAGTACATAGCGGATGTCCAGATTGATACAACGTTGCAGGTTATTATCAAAATTGATGTCACCGCTAAGAGACTCCCAGTTACCATCGAAAGCAGTACCGATTAATTCACCGTTTGCATTCAGCACGGGGCTACCGGAGTTACCACCGGTGATGTCGTTTGTGCTGAGGAAGCAAACCGGCATATCACCGTTTGGCAGAGCATAACGTCCGAAGTCTTTTTTCAGTATCAGCTCCTTCAGTTTGGCAGGAACTACGAATTCACGGTCCTCGGGATTTTCTTTTTCCAGAATACCGTCCGTAGTAGTATAGTACTTGTAATGTACGGCATCACGCGGATTGTATGATTTCACGTTACCATACGTCAGTCGAATGGTAAAGTTAGCGTCCGGATAAGAAGGAACGGGTTCTTTCATTTCGCCCAGTCCGCGGATATATGCTTTGTGCAGTAATGCCAGTTCTTTGGAAGTACTGTTCAGTTCCTGTGCCAGTGACCTCAGTTTTTCAATCTTGGCGCGTGAATATTGAGTTGCCAGATCCTTTTCGATAGCTTTTACTGTAGGTTTCTTGATGAACTTGTCAAAGTTGGCCTGGTTTGCCAGGATGGAATTGTTATACATGGCATCAATATAAGCATTATAGTCGCCTTTAAACTCTTTTTCAATATCCTGATAGAAAGCCGGGCGTTGTTCTGCCGGAATAATTTCGGCATATACCGGGAAGATAGCTTTGGCTACTTTGCGGTCTACTTCATGATCGTAGTCTTTATTATGGATGTCAGCAAAGACCTCTTTCAACTGTTCGAGAGACTGATTGATGAGAGAGTCGTTCTTTTCTTCCAATCCCTTTTTCAGGTTATCCATAACCATGTACGGGCTACCGAATTCAATGGCGCCACTGAATGCTTCCATCAGGTAGTAATACTGACCGGTCACCGGCATTGTCTGGTTTATAATGGCATCTATTTTTTCTACTACACCTTCGTACTCCGGTTTACCTTTAGCGAATTCTGCGAATTTCTTCTCCTGTTCTGCCTTTGTACCCAGTACATCATTATCAATGATCGCTTTATTCATACCGATGGAGTTCTTCCAGTAATTGCTGCTGCCGGCATACTTGTTGGCATATTGAATACGAGTTTTGTCGCTGGCAGCCATCACTTCTTTCAATACGGCGAGGCGTGCGCCACGTATAGTGATACGCGGTTGGTTCTGTGCTTCCATACGTTCCTTTACTTCCGATACGGTGAGGTAACGGCTTGTGCTTCCGGGGAAACCCATGATCATGGCGTAATCACCTTCTTCCAGCCCCTTGATAGAGATAGGCAGATATTTGGAAGTCTTCAAAGGTACATTTGATGCTGCATATTCTGCGGGATCACCATTAGCATCGGCATAGATACGGAACATGGAGAAGTCACCCGTGTGGCGGGGCCACATCCAGTTGTCCGTCTCGCCACCAAATTTGCCTACGGAAGAAGGAGGTGCGGCTACCATACGTACGTCTGTGTACACTTTCTTATAGAACAAATAGAATTTATTTCCGGCATAGAACGGCAAAGCTTGTACTTCAATGCCTTTTTTACCTTTCAGATCGCTCTTCTCAAACAATTCTTTAGCCAGTTTATTGAGGAACGGGCGGGTGAGTGCATTTACTTCAGTTACTTCACCGGCAGCGATCTTTTGGTTCACGATGTCCGTAATGTCTTCGATACGGTCAACGAACTGGAATTTCAATCCCGGAGTAGGCAATTCCTCACCACGGTTTTTTGCCCAGAAACCATCGGTCAGATAGTCATGTTCTACGCTGCTATGTTGCTGGATAGAAGCGTATCCGCAATGATGGTTTGTCAAAATCAGTCCTTCCGGTGAGATGATTTCACCTGTACAACCACCGCCAAAGATACCTACCGCATCTTTCAGTGATACTCCATTCGGATTGTACAAATCATCCGCTTCCAGTTTCAAACCTTGTTTTTTCATCAACTCAATGGAGTTCTGCTGTTTCATCAGTTGCAGTAACCACATTCCTTCGTCGGCACGTGCTGTAGAGCCGAACGCCAGCGCTGCAAGCGCTACTAAGTAGGTTCTAATTTTCATTGTTATCTGTTTATACAATTTATTGTTTTATGAAATTCATTATATTGGCAGGCGGACGTTGGTTCATCAGTTCATTCTTCATGAAGTCCATGTATGGCGCTACATGACTGAAAAAACGATGATATCCCTTGCACAGATAATTCAGTCCCGGTTCGCCACTTGCCGTTCGTGCGAAGCGGTTTTTAGGACATTCGCCATTGCAGGCAAACAGCCATTCACACTCCCGGCATTGGGTGGGCAATGATTGTTGCTTCATTTGTCCGAAAGCCTGCTGCTTATCACTGTACATCATTTCCACCAGCGTCTTCTGGTAAATGTTGCCCAACTTATATTCGGGGAATACAAAATGGTCGCAGGAGTATACGTCTCCGTTGAACTCCATCACTCCCGCATGTCCGCAGGTCTTTGCCATGGAGCAAACGCCCGGTTGTTCGCCTATCCAGTTGGCCAGGGTAGAGTCGAACAATTGAATGTAATAGGTACCTACATCCTTTTTCACCCATTCGTCAAAGAGAGTGCAGAGGAAATTGCCCCATTGCTCAGGGCTGATGGAGAAATCCGCCAGTTCGGCCACCTCTTCACGATCGGCCAGTGAGGCCAGATGACGTCCGTCCTGATGTCCGAATACGCGCTCTACGATGGGGGCGAACTGTATGTAGTGACAACCTATTTCTTTGAAGAAGTTGTAGAATTCCAGAGGATAATCGGCATTGTAGTCGTTCACTACCGCCATGCCGTTCCATTCCACACCATGCTTTTTCAGTAGATTGATGCCTTGCATTACTTTTACGAAAGAAGGCTTACCTTGCTTATTCTTGCGATATTCGTCGTGAAATTCTTGTGGCCCGTCGATAGAGACACCTACCAGCCAGTTGTTTTCACGGAAGAATTCGCACCATTCATCCGTCAGCATGGTTCCGTTGGTCTGTATACTATTGTCTATGGTGCGTCCGCGGGCATATTTTTTTTGCAGTTCCATGGCCTTTTTGTAGAAGGACAACGGGCGCATCAAAGTTTCCCCACCGTGCCAGGTGAACATTACCTGCGGCATGGTTTGCGAATTTATGTATTCTTCAATAAACTTTTCCAGCAACTCCTCACTCATTACGTGCTTGGGGTTGTTTTGGTATAGCTTGCTCTTTTCCAGGTAGTAACAGTAATCGCATGCAAGGTTGCATACGGCGCCTACCGGTTTCAGCATAACATAAAGAGGCTTGGCAAAAGGAGCATAAGTTGACATAGGAGATTAACTTGTTTCAGTTACAGGGTTTACATTTTGTTAGTTATCACTGCAAAAATAAGTAAACTAAATGAAATATCCTTTCTTTTCTCCCTCCTTATAAGGATTATTAATGGAAAAAAGAGAGCAAAAATTAAATATTGATAAAAAGTTTCTTTACAGCCCGAATAGGTTGTACCTTTGTATCGTGTTTCATAAAAATCGTTTCCTGCATGATTAGAATGAATGTGAACCGTATTTTGCCCTTAATGCTTTTGCTCGTGCTTTTTGCTTCGTGCAGTCGCAAGTATAAAGTGGAGGGTGTGTCATCGGTGACCAGCCTCGATGGTAAGATGTTATACCTGAAAACGCTCCGCGACGGGCAGTGGATAGCAATTGATTCCGCCGAAGTGGTACACGGTTTGTTCTCTACGAGTGGTCCGTCGGACTCTGTAATGATGGTGACGCTCTACATGAATGATGAGGCTATCATGCCTCTTGTACTTGAGAACGGTAAGATTGAAGTCTCCATATCCAACTCTCAACTCACCGCTAAAGGTACGCCGCTAAACAATGCTTTGTATGAATTCATCGAAAAGCGTAATTCGCTTGAGTTGAAGATTGAAGAACTGGAAAAGAAAGAGGCACGTATGGTGCTGGATGGCGCCGCATTGGATGACATCCACGAACAACTGACTCAGGAGGGAGAATCCTTGGTAAAAGAAATGAATGACTATATCAAGGAGTTCATTTCCACCAATTATGAGAATGTCCTTGGTCCCAGCGTATTCATGATGATGTGCAGTACACTGCCTTATCCCATCATGACACCGCAAATAGAGGATATCATCCGTACAGCCCCTCAAACTTTCAAGAGTAGTCCTTTGGTGAGGGAATTTCTCGATAAAGCTAAAGAGAATATGAAATTGATAGAGGAACATCGGCGTATGGAGGAGAGCGGAAAAATTAATAATTAGAAATTAAAAATTAAAGGCATGTTATCATGCTGTTTCACAAACTCATCTTTTGGATTGCAACGTTTTAATTTCTAATTTTCAATTTTTAATTTTATTATTGGTCCTCGTTTTTCACCATTCCCTTGTATTCTTCCGGTAAAGCACTTTCTACGGCGGCGTAGGCTTCGGCCATCGTCGCCTTGATGTTTTCTATACCTTGTCCTTTGGGCGGGATCGGATCGTGAATAGTCAGTATCATGCGATATGGGTGTATCCATTTTCCCGTGCGGGGCAGAATTTTGAATGATCCGTCGATAGTGACCGGCACCACTTCCAGCTGCAATTCATCTGCCAACTGGAATGCACCTTTTTTAAAATATCCCATGTGTCCGGTAAAAGTACGGGCACCTTCCGGGAACACAACCAATGATACGCCGTCTTTTAGCGAAGCCTTTGCCTGGCGAATGGTTTCCAATACTTTCTTGGGACCAGAACG
>ULJT01032011.1_pt1 | contig 27457 bp, 26 predicted proteins | sample 1950931 | NCBI WGS metagenome assembly ULJT01 (sample SAMEA4835478, study PRJEB28245) | human gut metagenome | biome: gut microbiome; material: fecal sample | place: Denmark | collected 2008 | reverse complement strand
GGATTACTCCCACAGCCGCACGCCGTCCGTCGCCCGCGAGGTAATTCGCGCCAGCCAGATATCCGGTATCGAAGACAACAGCGTGCTGGCGCAATTCACCGGACACCTGCACGCCGACGTGAATCTTTACGAAAACTTCATCGACCTGTTCGGCGTGAAGTTCGCCAGCCCCCTCTCCAACTCGGGACGCTCATTCTACAAATACTTTCTGGTGGACAGTACGAACGTGGAAGGGCGCAAGACCTACAAAATCCGGTTTCACCCCAAAAGTGTCGCCACCCCGGTACTCGACGGCGAGGTCAATATCGACTCGGCAAGCTATGCGCTGCGTTCGGCCCGCGTAAAAATGGCCAAAGGAGTCAATGTAAACTGGATTCGCCACCTGGCGATCGAAGCCGACAACCGATTGACGGCCGACTCGCTGTGGTTCCCGCAGCGGGAGAAGATGACCGCCGATTTTACGCTGACCAAATCCGACTCCTCGAAGATGATCGCTTTCCTGGGCAGCCACGAGGTAACCTATTCCGACGTAAAGTTCGACACGCCGATCCCCAAACAGGTTCTGGGTACGTCAGCCAGCGTGATCCTCTCGGACGATGCCATTTCGGGCAAGCAGGTCGAATGGGACTCGCTGCGTCCCTACACCCTCACCCAAAAGGAAAAGGCCATCTATCAAATGGTCGATTCGATCCAGCAGGTCCCCCTCTATAAAAACATATACACCGTCCTCAATACTATCATCGGAGGCTACTACAACACCAAATACGTCGGCATAGGTCCCTACTCCAAAGTAATCAGCTTCAACCGACTGGAGGGCGCCCGTTTCCAGATAGGCGCACGCACGACCAAAGAGTTCAGCCGCCGCGTACGGCTCTCGACCTACCTGGCCTACGGCACCCGCGACGAGGACTTCAAGGGAGCTGCGGAGGTAGAGTTGATGCTGCGCCGACAACTGCTGCGCAAACTGACGGTCACCTACCGCAACGACGCGATACAGCTCAGCTCGGGTGTCAGCGCCCTCTCGGAAAACAACATCCTAAGCTCGATCTTCTCCCGAGGCGGCACCTCGCGGCTTTCGACTATCGAGGAAGGGATCGCCCTCTACGAACACGAGTGGCTGCACGGGATCAGCAGTTCGTTCGAGCTGCGGGGCCGTCACATCTCCTCGAACCGCTACGTACCGATGATCCTGCCGGACGGGCGTTCGCTGCATGGCATCAACGACGCTTCGATACGGATCGGGCTGCGGCTGTCCAAAGACGAAACGATCGTCCGCATGCCGTTCGAGGTACGACACATGGGTTCGAAATACCCGATTTTCTCCTTCGACTTCACGGGGGCAAAAAGAGGAGTCTTACCCGCCAGCTACGACTACCTGCGGCTCGAAGGGCGTATGCAATACCGGCTCAATCTGCCTCCGATCGGTTACTCGCAACTCATGCTCGAAGGCGGCAAGATCTTCGGCAAGGTTCCCTACCTGCTGCTGAAGCTGCACGAGGGAAACGGCACCTATTTTTACGACCGCTACGCCTTCTCGTGCATGAATTTCTACGAATTCTCGTCGGACGCCTGGATTTCGTTCTTCTACGAACACCACTTCAACGGGTTCCTGTTGGGCCGCGTACCGCTCCTCAAAAAACTCAACTGGCGCGAAGTCTTTGTTTTCAAAGGAGTTTACGGCACTCTCTCGGCCCGCAACGACGGCAGTCTTCCGAATACGAAAGCTGTTATGCTCTTTCCGGTAGGAATGTCATCGGTCGAACATCCTTACCTCGAAACCGGCTTCGGCATCGAAAACATCTTCCGTTTGCTGCGCGTGGATTTCATTTGGCGGCTCACACACCACCGCCCCATCCCCGGACTGTCGATCCCGACCTTCACGGTCAATTTCAGTCTTAACCTCAAATTTTAAGCGTGAGTATATATTAGGTACCTCTTCAGGTACGCAGCGTCCAAATCCTCTCCGAAGAGGGGATTCAGGAGAGGATCGGAATTACGGATGCGGCCACAGGCCGCAATAAACGGACCTCGAGTTCGATGCCGCGATCGTCGGAAAGGGTACTAAAAAACTACAATCGCCATTTTAGACTACGGCCCCGCCTCGAAGTGCTACGCTGCAATTTCCCGGTCGTTTCGGCGGCAACTCCCGGAAATATGATTACTTTTGCGCGGAAAAAACAACAAGATGATACGGGGAGTTCTATTCGATATGGACGGCGTACTGGTGAACAACACCCGGGCGCATGTCAGGGCATTCGAAATATTCTGCAAGCGTTACGGCGTCGAAGAGTGGCAGCGGAAGCTTCAGACCTCCTTCGGCATGGGCAACGACGATATCATGCGCCTGATCCTGCCCGAAGAAATCATCCGCGAAAAGGGAATGAAAGCGCTCGGCGAGGAGAAAGAAGCCATCTACCGCGAAGTCTATGCTCCGGAAATCCGCCCCGTACGGGGGCTCGTGGAACTGCTCGAAGAGCTGCGCCGTCGCGGAATCCGCTGCGCCGTCGGTTCTTCAGGCTGCCGCGAGAACGTCGATTTCGTCCTCAGCAACTGCGGTATCACCGACTACTTCTCCTGCATCGTCAGCGGCGACCGGGTGACCCGCTGCAAGCCCGACCCGGAAATATACCTGCTGGCAGCCGAAGGACTGCACCTGCCTTCGGCCGAATGCCTTGTATTCGAGGATGCCCGGGTCGGCATCACTGCTGCCCGCCGGGCCGGAGCAGGCCGCATCGTGGCCCTGGCAACGACTCTACCCCGTCATACGCTCGCAACCCAAACGGAAGCCGATGTCGTCATCGACGATTTCGCCTCGATAACCGATCTCAATACTCTGCTATTATGAGCCGTGCCCTCGCCACCATCGCCCTGCTGATCCTTTCCAATACCTTTATGACATTGGCTTGGTACGGGCATATCGCTTTCAAATCCAAAATAGAGCGCTTCGGGATGCTGTCCATCATCCTGCTCAGCTGGGGGATCGCCCTGTTCGAATACTGTTTCCAAGTCCCGGCCAACCGCATCGGCAGCTCCCAACTGGGAGGCCCCTTCTCGATCTGGGAGCTCAAAGTGATCCAAGAAGTCATCTCCCTGCTGGTCTTCACGGTCTTCGCCGTCGTCTTCATGAAATCGGACACCCTGCGGTGGAACCACCTGGCGGGTTTCGTCTGCCTGATTCTGGCCGTCTATTTCATCTTCCGCAAATAGTCGTTTAACAAAACCATGTTTTTCAATGAATTACAAAATTCATTGAAATTTATTTCCGATTTCGTTTGCGAATAATCCCGGAAAAGCAATGCCTTTGCACCCGCAAGGTTCGGACTTGGAATCACTTTTCCAAGCCGATTAATAGGGAATGCCGTGAAAATCGGCGACAGTACCTGCTGCTGTGAGTTTCAGCCCCCGACCGGGCAACTTCGCGCACTCTTTGCCACTGGCTATATCGCTGGGAAGGCGTTGCGGAGGAAACGAGTCAGAAGACCTGCCTTGACAATCAGGATTTACACCCGCGGGTTTCGGGTCGAAATCGTGCAAGATAGTCTTCGGCGCGCTATTTTTCCATGTATTTCTTCTGTACCCTCGCGTGTAAGTTCCGAACAGGACTAAACGACAGGAGTATCGATGACTTACGGCTATTTTACGGCTGACATTTCAACGGGCGTGACATGCGCTCACTCTACCCGGCCTTCGCCGGGCTGCGCTTCAGGCGTTCTCCGGAACGGACATTCGTTTCCTCCGGCGGACGCCTTCGTCGTTTCGGCGCAGCACAATCCCCTCCTCCGAACCGACGGGTTCCGATACAGCCTGCCTATTCTGCGGAACATGGAAAACAAAATTCAACCAATAAATCAAATTCTTAAATTATGAAAAAATTCTTTACGCTGTTAGTTCTCGCTGCCTGCGCCACTCTAAAACGCTTCTGATATTCACTAACTTACTGATTCAGTGTATGTATAGTGTATGCGTTTAGCGTTCACTGTGTACGAAAAGCCGTTTTTTGAGGATTTATTCCTCGACCGCTGCTTGGGCCGCTCTAAAACGCATCTGATAATCACTAACTTATTGATTTAGTGTATGTATAGTGTATGCGTTTTACGTTCACTTCGCTCTAAAATCGGCCTAAATTCAGAATTCTACAACTACAGCGTGGACGGCTGCAATTGAATGCTGTATATCAGCCCATACAATAGCTAGTGTATGTGAAGTGTATGGACTTCAACCGCAACCTCGTCTGAATTGTGGCCTTTTTAGTGTACACACAAATGAGCACAGTCTTTTTTCTTGTTTCAAGCGTAATGACTGGATGGCAACATCACCAATCACTACCTCACTGATTGTTTAATAATATTACTTCTACTTTCAATTATAACTATCAGCGTCTGATACACGCCTTGTATCACCTACAAAGTTAATCATTAAACATTAAATATCCCACTTTTTCAGCAGTAAAATGGTGTTTGGCAGTTGTTAAAGTTCAAATCACAGCATTTTTCATCAGAAATTCGCCAACCAGTGGGATAAAAATAGTGATAAGATTAGTCATTCTTCTTTTTAATGCCTATATTTGCAAATATCTTACGAAAATAACGCTATAAGAATATGATTCTACAATTTAAAGTCAAAAACTACCTCTCAATAAGGGAAGAACAAACATTGGACTTTACCGCCTCGGCTGACAAAACCTATGAAGAATATGCGGTGGTAAAAATCAAGAATGTACGCATATCCAAATTGGGAGTGATTTATGGTCCGAATGCCTCCGGAAAGAGCAATCTGCTGAAAGCCTTGGTGTGGCTGGTTTATTACGTTTTGTTAAATCGTCCGCGCAAAAGCACTTCAGGTACGGGACTGACTCCTTTCTTGATGGATGCGGACAGCCGAAACCAGCGTTCCTCCTTTACGCTGATATTTTATATCGGCGACATCCGCTATGAGTATTTCGTGGAAATGGACGGAATGAGAATCTACAAGGAGGAACTTTATTTCTATCCCAACAGCCGCCGTGCCTTATTCTTTGAACGCAAGTGGATAGAAGAAAAGGGTAACTCTACCATCTCTTTCGGACCCTTGCTGAAGCTGACGGCTACGCAGAAACTTTTCGTGGAATCCAACTGCCTGCCCAATATGAGTGTGCTGGCCACCTACATGAATGCCAATGTGGAAAGGAATGCGCTGTTCGATAATTTGTGCGCTTATCTGGAAAGAACGATCCTTCCCATGCTCGACAACCGGATGGATTTGGAACAGTTTGCAAACGATGTGGTACGGCTGGACAGCGAGAGTAAAAAGTTTATCTGTGAAATGCTGAACAAGGCAGACTTCAACATTTCGGACTTATATATCAAGGAAGAAAAAGGAGAAGTGGCAGCAGAAACACTCGAAAAAGTCAGACAGATTGCGCATATTCTCCATTTGCCTGAACCGCAGACCGACAACCTGGCCAAGCAGGAGCTGTTTTTCACACACCAAACTCCTTTCTATACCGGAGATTTATCAAATATGGATGAGTCGGACGGTACCAACCGCATGTACGGACTCTCGGCCTTGCTTTATACCATGGTGAAGAACCAGCAGATTTTGGTATGCGATGAACTGGACAGTTCGTTGCACTACGACCTGTTCACCCATATCCTGAAAACCTTCCTGGTCAATTCCGAAAGAGGGCAGCTCATCTTTTCCACCCACAACCTCATGTTGCTGGACGAAGAGTACATCCGAAGGGATATGGTGTATTTTGCCAACAAGAATCAGTCGGGCGCTACGGAAGTCTATCGTGCCAAGGATTTCGGCCTGCATAAGGAAGTGTCCATCCTGAATGCTTACCGTGCAGGCAAACTCGGCGCCAAGCCCAACATGGGCAGCATTTTTATGAATGACTAAAAGGGAAGGTATGGAACAGATTAGACCATTGGAATATACAATCAAAATCTACGGGGAAGGCTTTACGGAATGGTTCTACTTTGACGGATTGAGAACAAACAACCGGTTCCGCTTCTCCATGGTACCCGAGGTACCCAAGAATAGCCGGAGTTCCTACAAGCAGAATCTGAAACTGATTGACAAGGAATTGAAGAAAAAACCACAGGAACGGGCTGATGCGTTGTTTCTGGTCATTGATACGGACACGCTGGTCAACAACAAGGAACAATACAACCTCTATCTGGCGACTAAAGAGAAATACAAAAAGCAGGGAGTCATCTTTATCGAAAGCCATCCCTGCATCGAACTTTGGTTCCTGTACCATCTGGCCGACCGTTTTGCCCGCACCAATTATGAAACCTACGAAGCATTGCGTCCGGCTGTAGAGAAAGTTTTGCCTGGTTATGATAAAACCGCCAGGTACTACCAGAAGAATCAGTTCTTCCGTGAGAATATCCTGATGGATACCACCAAACGGGCACAGGCAATTGACTATGCCATCCGCTCATGTAAATACACACCGGTAGCGAATGAAATTGCCAATTACTCGGAAATATTCAAGGCAATCCACTTCTTTCGTTTATTGCAGAAATTCGTGGAGATCCGGACGATGCTGGCAGAACACCTGAGAAGACCCATCTATCTTTCTCATGAAATAGAACAGCACAAGCAACTCCATGTTTATTGGGAGGAAAAAGACAACAAGCAGCTCTGTTGCACATTGAAGTACAAAGAAGCCAAACTTTTCTGTCTCTTTGCCGACGGAACCATCTTTGAAATGAACGACAGAGAACCCTTGACGCATGATCCTGAAATAATCAGCCGGATTGAACAGGCAATAAACCAACTCTAACAATCGCCAATATAGCAAAAAAACGATGAAAGCTCAGTAGCTCAACTGAACTTTCATCGTTTTTTTTAATACCTGTCCTGAGCCTATCTACCTTCCAAGGCATCAATCTTCTCCTGCATCAAGTCCATTGCCTTCTGCATCATATCCATTTTCTCCTGCATCATGGCAATTATACGTTCCTTGTCCTCCAAGTTGTTATTAAGAGTAGCATTTGACTCTTTCAATGTGTCACGTTCATTCTGGAGAGAGGCAATCTGTATATTGGCTACAGCCAGGGAACCATCCATCACTCCATCACCCACCCGCGTATTGGTTACATTGCCGTTATAGGCCACCGCTGCGTTTTTGGCGGAAATCCGTTCATCCTTGTTCGGACAGAACAACTCAAAGAAATTGAACTCCAAAGCTTCTGAAACCTGCACCAGTTTGTTGGTCTCCATGGTTTCCCGCTCCAGAATACGGTTCACATGCTGCTGGGGTACATTGATCCGACGTCCAAGTTCCGTTTTGGTTATATCCAATTGCTTGCGACGATCTTCAATCGCGCTGCCTACATTGATGTGTTTTATTTCAAAAGCCATGTCAAATGTTAAAAAATAGCCGTTAAACAAAATAATATTACCCGTTTTATTGCTTATAAAACATTTATTTGTTCCTTTGCAACATATTATATTAGTAAATATCACTGCAAAGTTAAACATTAATCATTAAATAAACAATATTATGGCTGATTATTTTAATAAAATCCGTCCGGTACTGGAAGCTCTCCAAATTGGAGAGGCTGTTATCTATCCCATCTCACGAATGAAGAGTGTGCGTACACAAGCCTCTGAACTGGGTGCCATTCACAACCGTCAGTATACAACCAAAACGGACAGGGAAGCCCGAACCATTACAGTGAAGCGAACCAAGTAGCCATTAGTAGCATGAAGATATGAATACGCTTCAGTTCTCGGATCATCTTGTATCCTACGAGATGTTCATCAAGGATCTGGCATCACAGATAGTCAGATTCCTAAAGGAAGACTCCAGCGACCCGGAGTTCATTTCCCAGCGGAAAGCCTTTGAGTTGTTCGGAAGAAGAAACATCGAAAGATGGAGAAAAATGGGTCTGATAGAAGGCTGCAGAAAACCCGGCAAACTGGAATACAGGACTGCCGACCTTCGGTTCCTGCAACGCTGTCCTCAAGACTATCTGAAGGCTGCGCCCAAAGAAGTCAAGAAGGTACTGAAGGATATAAAAGAAAGCAAGTTAACCCGTTCAACAGACAAATAAGGCTAGACACACAGCAACAAAGAAAAACTAACGCAGTCAAAATCCTCTTTTACGCTACAAGGTAATACACAGAAATAGTAAGGAGGTAACAGAGAATTCTAAATAGTAGGTATCATTGACTTCCGTATCCAATGATGCTTTTGGCTTTTCGCAAGAGGAAAGACTAAAAACACATATTTATGGGAATCATAAACGAATTATGGTTTTATGAACGAATCAAGACCATCGGTAGACCCTTTGGGAGTCTATTCAGTAAAAAGAACTTGTGCGGAACTGGGTGTCTGCTACAAGACATTGCGTAAATACCGGATGAACGGCTACATACAGCCCATCAATCCGATCACTTCCCGCCGTCTGAAATATTCCGGCCAGTCCATCCTGGACTGCTGGCTTAAACTCCGCATGTTATGATCAGCGAGTCCACCATAGACAAGGTCAGGGAACTTCCCATCGAGACCATTGTGGGGCAGTACGTCAAACTGGCCAAGGACGGACGTACCAGCATGAAAGGGCTCTGTCCGTTCCACAACGAAAACACCCCATCCTTCTCGATTAACCTGAACAAGAACCTCTATCACTGCTTCGGATGCAACCGGGGCGGTGATGGCATCTCCTTTATCATGGAAAAGGAGAACCTGAACTTCCAGCAGGCAGTCCGCTTGCTGGCCGAGAAGTTCAACATCCTGATGGAGGACCAATACGACGAAGAGCGTTCGGATGCCGACAAGACAAAGCAGGCACATAAGGATTCCCTGTATGCCGTATTGGAAAAGGTACAGACCTTCTTTATATACCATCTGCGCGTGTCCGCCAATGACGACAGCCGCCATGCCCGGGAATACGCCTACAACCGATGGCCGGAGAACTTCTGTGCAGAAGCGGGTATCGGTTATGCGCCCAGGGAAAGTCATGCGTTCATGGACTACTGCCGCCAGCAGGCACTGAACGAAGAGTTTCTGATTGAACTGGGGATGCTCCGAAAAAACGAGGAAGGCAGGCTTTATCCGATGTTTCGGGAACGAATTATGATTCCCATCCGGAACAAATGGGGACGCATCATCGCTTATACGGCCCGGTATATCGGTAGCAACCCCAAGGCGCCGAAATACATCAACTCCATCACCAGCCTGCTTTACACCAAGGGAGAAACCTTGTTCGGCATTGACCGGGCTTTCCGTCTGCGTGACGCGGCTAACTTTATCATCGTGGAAGGAGCGCCGGATGTGCTGCGCCTGCAGTCCATCGGACTGGAGAATGCGGTGGCCACCCTAGGAACAGCTTGGAACGAGAACCAGTTTGAGATCCTGAAGCACTACACCAGCTCGCTTTGTTTCATTCCCGATACGGATCTGGCCAAAGGCAGTCCCTTCGGACCTGGTTTCAAGGCGGTCATGGAAAACGGCGCCTTGGCCATACAGAAAGGATTCAACGTCACCGTTAGGGAACTGCCATTCGGTTTACGAGAACTGACGGAAGAAGAGCTACTGGAAAAGTACGAAGGGGCTATTCCTAAAGATGCCCAACGGGAGGTGCTTGTCAAGAATGATGCAGACAGCTACATTCTGGACATGGACATCTACCGCAACCTGAAGGAAAAGTATTTCATTGTCTGGATGGCGGAGAAGCTGTTTGCCCAAGTGGATTCACTCGCTGCAGAAGGGCAATGCGTCAGCCGGATTGCCGGACTGCTGCGCTATGTCAAGGACCAGATGGTCTATACCAAGTGTATCGAGCAGTTGGGAAAGATTCACGGCAAGACCCGACTGTGGCGAAGCGCCGTGGAGCAGGTGCGCAACGAATCCAAGAAGAACAGCCGCTCCCTGACCATGGACCGGAAGCAGGAAGAGACGGATGCGCTCTGGCAAGTGGGACTTTTTGTCCGCAACAACTGTTATTTCTGTATGGGAAAAGAGGATGAAGACCCTATCCGGCTTTCCAACTTCGTAATGGAACCCCTGTTCCACATCCATGACGAGAGCAACGGTGTGCGCCTGTTTCGACTCACCAATTCGTTCCGTGAAATCTGCATGGTGGAACTGAAAGAGTCGGACCTGGTGTCGATTGCCAACTTCCAGCAGAAGATTGGTTCTTGCGGCAACTTCTTGTGGTTCGGCAAGATAGACAAGCTCAACAACGTCAAGGAATTTCTGTATGCCCGTACCCGAACAGCCGAGCGCATCCGCAAGTTGGGCTGGAACGAAAGCAAGGAATTCTTCGCTTTCGGTAACGGCATTGTTCAGGACGGTGAATTCCATGAAGTGGATGACATGGGCATCATCACCGACAAGCAGAATTGCGCCTACTACATTCCGGCGACCTCCAAGATTTACCGCGACAATACGGAAATCTTCCAGTTTGAGCGCCTGATGGTGCATACCAACAGAAGCGGCGCCTTGCTCTACGACTATGTAGAGAAGCTGACCACGGTTTTCGGCCCGAACGCTCGTATAGCTTTCGGCTATCTGCTTGCAACCTTATTCCGTGACATCGTGTACCGGAAGACCCGTCATTTCCCCATCCTGAACCTCTTCGGTGAGAAAGGTACGGGTAAAACCACGTTGGCCACCAGTCTGGAAGCATTCTTCCTGCACGATGTGGAACCGCCCAACATGGGTGTGGCTTCCGTTCCGGCCATGAACGACCGCGTTTCCCAGGCTGTAAACATTCTCGTCGTGTTTGATGAGTACAAGAACGACCTCGACATCCGGAAGATTGCCTTTCTCAAGGGACTTTGGGGTGGCGGTGGACAGACCAAGAAGAACACCCTGACGGACGGCATGGCCACGCAGACCATTGTCACGACAGGAGTGGTCATCTGCGGTCAGGAAAAGCCCACTCAGGACATGGCGCTGTATACCCGTGTGCTGTTTCTGGAATACTCCAAAACCAGTTTCAGCATATTGGAGAAGAAGCACTACGAAGAGCTGCAGGCCATCTGTAATCTGGGCTTGACCCATTTGACCCTGGAGATTCTGAAATACCGCGACCTTTTTGAAAAGAACTTCGCAACCCTCTACGGCATCACCAAGAACGAGCTGGCTATCCGGATGGAGGATGAACAGATCCACGACCGTATCTTTGGCAACTGGGTGATTCCGCTGGCTGCTTTCCGTACGCTGGAAACCGTGCTGAACCTGCCGTTCAACTACACCCAGATGCTGGAGACCTGCATCAGTGGCATGCGCAACCAGAATGAACTGGCGAAGGAAAGTTCCGAGGTGGCAGACTTCTGGAACATGCTCCAGGGCTGGCAGACTGTCGGCAAATGCGTGGAAAAGGTACACTTCAACATCCGTTACCTCACCAAATTCCGTCCGATGCTGACGAACATGGACATCGAGTTCAAGGAAGCCCACCCGATTCTTTACTTGAACATGGCGGCCATCTCCTCGTTGTTCAGCAGCCGGAACTCCACCCAGAATATCACGGCCAACCGCTCGTCGTGGTCCACCATCCTCTCTTACCTGAAATCCCATCCGGCTTTTCTCGGATTGAAGCAGGACCGGTTTCGCATCATGCTGCCCAACGGCACCCCGGACTACATCATTGAAGAGAAGGACGGCAAGGTGTGCCGGCGCATCAGGGCCAACCGGCCGAAGGCCATGTGCTTTGACTACCTGCAGCTGAAGGAAATGTTCGGACTGGATTTGGAAACGGAAGCGATAGCGGAAGATAGCGAAGAATCAGAATAATCAGTCCTTTTACCCACTCAAAAGTTAATTTATAAGTTAAGTTTTGATGTTTGAAAGAAAGTATCTATATTTGCATTACAATTAACTTTTATGTTAAGATGGAACAGAAATATCACATTGAATTGATTGAAGAACATGACCATGTAAACTTCTACAGCATCCACCTGGAAGAAGAAGAGCTCAGCGAGCTAGAACGCTTCTTTGAAAAGTTTCCCGAAGGCTGTGCATACGATGATGAAATAGACACCATCATCGCATGGCTGGACAAGATTGGAGAAAACGGCGCTCTGGAACGCTATTTCCGCCCTGAGGGCAAATATGGTGACGGTGTAGGAGTCATACCGATTGATATAGGCAACAAATTGCGGCTGTACTGCCTGAGGGTTTCAGACAAAATTCTCATATTCGGCAACGGAGGCATCAAGGATGCCAACTCCTGGCAGAACAGCGAAACACTTGCTCCTTACGTGGAAATGTTAATAGATACCAGCCGCTTTGTTGCTTCACGCATCAAGGATGGTAAAATCATTCTGGTAGATAAGGACCTGATAGGCAACTTAAATTTTACACGATATGAAAACGAGTAGTATAATCGAAGCGAGACGCCGGAAGGTGAATCCTGAAATCAGGCGCATGGTCGATTTGTCTTTCAAAATCGTGGACAGAATACACGAGATACTGAAAGCAAAAGGTCTGAAACAGAAAGACCTTGCACTGCGTCTGGGAAAGAAAGAGTCCGAAATCAGCAGATGGATGCGCGGCACGCACAACTTCACCATCGATACGCTGATTGCCATCGAGGATGCACTGGGTGAACCCATCATTGCAGTCTGCCATCCGGAAGTAACCCGTGAGCCCTTATCGGTTTAAGGCCACCCTTTATGAACAAAGGGAAAGAATATTCCATTTAGAGTATTCTTTCCCTTTGTTCCATTTATTCAGTTAAAAAGAACGGCAAATCCGGAATGCCCAGTCATCTCGAAACTGAAATATCAGTAGTAACTACAGTCATTTCTATCTGATGATCTAAAAAGGGATGGTAGTCCAAAATTAAATCCACAGTTCCTTTGTTTCCCTCCGTGGTAAGGACTTGTCCGGCTACAGTTTTTAAAAGTTCATTTACTTTTGAATGAAACACGGGCGATTCATCCCATCTATACCCTGCAGAAAGATAAACGATCGCATTATCAGCATGAGAAAGCATGTCATATTTGGATAGAATATCTGCCATATAGCTGATGGCATCGGTCGTTTCGTCAGCGAACGATGGTATGGTAACTCTCCCAAATTTGCTGGAAACGAAAAGTTGGCAAAGTTGGTTAATTGTAAGGGAGTTGGCTTCCATTGACAATGCCGGCAATACTTTCACGATAAAGCTGCCAATGGCCACCATCCGCTCATAGTATTGCTCCATGAAGGCTTGACGGAAAAGACGTTTGCGCTTAGCCTTGTTGACTTTCTTGTTGCCAGCCCAAAACTCCTCCTTGGCTCTCGCTATCAGTTCTTGCTTCTTGGAAGGAAGAAGGGCTCTCTTTGATGGAACATGACCGCCCTGGGAAAGTATTGTTGATTTGATACGTTCGGCTTTCGACTTGCAATCACCGCTTACCCACATTTTCCGTTGTCCTTGGACAAAACCATAGAAGGAAGTATGCCACAGACAGCAAGCAGCAATCTCAGCATGAGAGGCATGCACGTTTGAATCCAGAACAATCTCTTTGGTCAGAGAATGCTCCCATAAATCCCCTTCCATGGGAAACGCATCGAGATGTGGGCCAGTTCCGTCTTCCCAGTCCTTTATGGCAATACGACACACATTTCCATTGGCATCCTCATGATACTTCGGACACATCAACTTAAGCATATCGTAATGCAGTTTGAACCAACCGAGGTTATCCTTGGCTTCGGGGTCCATGTTCACTAAATGCGGCTTCACCTCTTGAAAGGTGACACTATGGAGAAGTTCTTTGTATGTCATATTCAATAAGTTTTAGTTCGTTAAGAAGCTGTATTCAGCAAAGTATTTATGCAAATGCTAGTATTCCATTTATTCAGTCTCCGACAAAATTAGCAAAAAGCTATGCCATTTTATGGCATCACTGTAGAATTTGTAGCAGATTTTTCTAAACCCTACCCAACCTTTATAAGCCTATGCCATTCTATTTCATGGAATACATTATCTTTATGTAATGTGAGTTCCAAACAACACTTTACTTATCGGTTCTTACTGGAGGAAAACAGCCCATTTTCATACAAAACGGGAAGCTGGACGCAACTATTTTGGCGCTTGGCTTTCCGTTACTCGTTGGTTGAAAGCAGTCATCTAATACACATTGACGACAGGCATCCGTTTCTCCCTTGCCTTGCGACAAGTATAGGCTGTGCCGCCCTTCGGCTTGCCGTCAAAGTAGGCAATCACACTGCCGGAATGCGACAGCATGTAGTCGTTCCGCTTGAAATAGCATCCGTTGAAGTAGTCCTCACTCAGATGCACCACATCGTCCGCCTTGGAAAGGATATAGGCATAGCGCTGCTGCTCCACCATGGACCAGGAAGCGCTCTGTCCCTTAAAGGGCACGACCGCTATCAGTTTCAGCATGGGGATGCTCAACTTGAGGGAAAGGACTTCTTCCGCTGCCATCATGTCGAAGCCGAGCGCCATACCGCAGTAGAACTTGCTGGCTCCTTGATGGATGGCTTGCAGAACGGCATCCTTCAGCCGTTCCCTTACCTGCTCTTGATGGTTGTGGGATATTTCTCTATGTCCGGTAAAGGCAACTGCCTTTGCGGTTGCCTTCACCTTCGTTGTTCTCTTTTCTATCATTGTCAGTTCGTTGTTACTTTATAATGGGTTTTAGCCAAGAAGATGCCACTAAGGACGTGTGCACCCAAGTTCTCCAATTGGTCGGAATAGGTAGCCCAAGTGATGCCGCGGGTGATTACATCGTCAAAGGTAACAATATTCTTGCCTTTGAACCAAATTTCATCAAACTCGATGATGCTCACCTTGCGGATTTCCTTCTCCAGCTTGCGGTTCTCATGGATGGCAAGGCGCCCACCGATTACCTTTACATGCTCAAAGCCGTTGATGGCTCCGGTCAGTTCGCAGACTCTCTCGCAAAATGCCTTGTAGCGGAGTTCGTTCTTCTCGGAGGTGGATGCCGGAACCGGAACAAAGGTGATGTCCTTGCAGCCATCGCCATACTGCTCCTTTAGGCTCGCTGCGGTCATTTGTGCCACTGCCTCAAAGCTTCGTCCGTCCTTGAAGTCATATACCATCTGTCTGTCAGCCACTTCCTTTTCACCGACGTTGCGGATGCGTTTCGGGAAATACTTGCAGAACCATGTCTGAGGTTTTTCCAACTGCTTCTTGAGGTGATTGTCCATGTGTGCCATACGCTCTGATTTTTTCCCTCTTGTTTTGCTGTTTTGCAGCTTGTCCGAAGGGATGTTTTTTGCTTTTCTCAGAGTGCTGGCAGCCACCAATTAGGCAAATTCAGGGCAGAAAATACGCTCAACTTGTTTGAGGAAGATTTTCTGCAAGGGATTTGACGTTTGGTGGGGACAGCCTACCTTTGCAAAAAAATATCCTCGTAGGCAAGATGAGAAAACGGTGAGCGGTCATCTTCCTGTTTCATTCATGAGCATATATCACGACAGAAACATAGCCTTGTAATCACCATAAGCTATGCCTGCTACATCCGCTTTCCATCGTCTGCTCCTTCTTTTAAAAAACATATCATTTCCACTCAGACCCACCTTATTTTGCAATGACATGGTTGATATTTCATTATCTGCTGATTATCAATTACATCTATATAGCCATTAGTGTTGACAATCGTTGACAGCCGTTGACAAAATCCATTGGCCTACTTTCGTTCATATCCTCACGTTGACACTTTTCCGGCATCTATCTATACTCTTTATTCTTTATAAAAAAGAAAAGTATTGATATAGAGGGAGTTTGGAAATCCAAGAAAAGGGCTCAAGGCCGATGTCAACAGTCACCCGATTCAACGCCCGAATATATGCCGCCCATAGAAAACACATTGTTTTTTTTGATGCAGACCCACACTAAGCGCCTTTCTTGGATGAAAGATAGATGAAAGATGGATGAATGTTTGTCTAACTCCTTGCAAGGGGTATCACAAAATCCCACAAAGTCACCCAAAATCCCTCATTGCATCACACGGAAGCTATTGTTGCACAAGGGCTTTCTTCGTAATTTTACTGCATCAAACGCTTATGCCTATGACCGACTTGAAGAACACATGGATAGCGATAGCTCCCGACCGGAACTACACCATCAAGGAAGCCTGCCTTTATCTCGGGGTGCACCGATGCACCATCTACGACTACATCAACAATCCCGAGCGACCCTTGCCTTTTATCCGGATCTACACCGATAAAAGGGGCATCCTCTTCCGGGGAAGCGACCTCATTGCCTACAAGGAAGCGGGTCTTCCAAGAAGAGGACGCAAGTTCAAGAACAGCCCTCGTGAATAGAAGGCTGCCTTTGAATCTGCTTAGTTGCAGAACTCAGTTCCACTGGCTCCAAGGCAGCCCCGCCAAGACGGATTTGCCGTCCGCTTCGGCCAGCTGGCAAGCCAACAGCCACGCTTCGGTGCGGATGGCATCCATGTCGTTCACAGCCTGCCGGAAACGCGAAGGTGCCACGGCGCCCGACCGGACCATCCACTCCGAAGCACAAGTCTCCGGCTCGATGGCATCCACGAAGGACTCAATCTCCTTCACCAGGTTACTTACCTTGCCGTCCTTCATTTCTGCCGTGAAGGTAAAAGGCACACCGCTCAAGGTCTTCCGTTGGAAGTCAAAGAAGAATCTGCCCTCCTTGTACTGAGCGGAAGCAGTCCAACCGAGTTGGGCTGCGATACTGAATATATTTCCATTCCTCATATCTCAGACTAAACCTACTATTTGAGACCTGCCCGGTCCGTGACGGATAAGGCAGGTCATTTTGTTATTACTTCATTGTCACACTCAACGGCCCATTCTTGCAAGGAACTCCTGCAGCCGGCTGTCGCGCAGCTTCTTCAGCGGTGTCGGCTGGAAGTCTTCCTGCTGACGGACCTGCAGCTTGCCGAAGCCCTGTCTGGTCAAGTCCAGTTCGATTTCAGAAAGTTCGTTCAGGGAGATGTAGCCATATTCATCCTCCATCAATCCGATGACGATACCGAACAGAATGGTGTCGCTGCCTTCCTTTTCGCCTTCAAGAATAAACCACCGCACACCACCGAGCGCAAAGATGGCACGGCAAATCGCTTCCTTTCCCTTGCCGTCCTGGGAATAGAGAGGAAAGCCTTTCAAGGCTTCCTCCAACTGTGTTGTCATAAGTCTGCACATATCAATCCAAAATTATTTCGTCTTTATAGACATCTATTTCTGCGCCACTGCTGAACTGAACCACGAAGCCATGTTCAGAGAGAGCTACGATAGTCCCCCGGTGGTAGCCACGCCAAGGGGTTATCAACTCACATTGTCTGCCGTATTCGGGAAAATCATATTCGTCCATAGTCTTGTCACTTAGAGATTGGAAATTCGGGGTCAAAAATCAAGTCACACTCGATGAGCCGTTGATAGGCTTCTGCGGACAGCCGTGATGCCCACTCGTTGCGGTCATCGTATCTTCCCTGTTGATAGTTGTATGCCAGCTGCTTCATGAAGCCGAGAAACACCTTGAACATCTGCTGCTGCAGGTAGCGGTGCGCTCTGGTCAGTTCCCTGCCAGTCTGGTCAGGTGAGCACATACTGCCATTTACGAAGTTGGCGAACTCTTGGGCAAAAGCCTTGTCACGTTCGGAGATGGTAGCTCCGGATAATTCGGGATAATCCATAGTCAAAACAATTTAGATGGTTGCGATTCCGATTCTTCTCCCTCTTGTGAAGCCCTTTAGAGCTTCTTGGTCGGGAAAACCGTTTTTTCGTGCCTTCTTACACTGCGGACACCAGGGAGAATAAGGCAAGTGTGAGGACAGAGAACTTTACGGAATACCCAATTTGGTACAAATTGTGGAAGGCTGCCGGAAAGTTCTCCGTCCAAAAGCTTCAGCGGCACTTGACGTTTCTCCCGTCCGCAGTACTTTTGCACGTACAAAACGAGTTGGACCAAGAAGCTCCAATGGTTTTCAATACTTTCCTGACAATGACTTCAAGGGAAAAGATTCGTTCTAACAGATCATCTCAAACATATTCCTCAGAAAGTCCGCGTAACCCAGCATCCCGACCGTCTTGAAGATGCACATTCCCGAAAACCGTTGCCGTTGTGAGAACCTACAAAGTGAAGCGAAGTGGAGCCTTGCAGGTTCTCTCTATGGCAACGGACTGGAGTATTCCGCTTGTTGCAAAAGCCTATCAGCCGAGCTTTGCTTGGTGTCACTGACACGGAGCAAACCGGATGGCATATCCTTCCCAAAAGGTCGTCACTTCCGGCATCGCATAAAATACGATAAGTCGGAAGTGGTGACCAACATCCGTGAGCTAACCTCCAAAACCATTCGATGGCTCTACTTCCGCAAGCGTCAGTCTGCGTTCGGTAGAACCATCGAGCAAATCACCATTTGAAGACCTGCTTCCCAACCTCATTGACACTATGAGAATTAACTGAGTGGATCGAAGTGAGAGAATCGCAATACAGTATTGAAGAGAGAATAAAGTTACATACTTGAGAATATAAATCAGTATTCTTAAAAAGTCAATACATGAACATTATTATCTTAGTAATAAGATATTCAACGCCAACTTATGAGTAATGATTAATGATTGATGTTTTTCTACTCTTTATTCGCAGAAATTAGATTTTTATATTTATATTTGCATGTGCTTCAGAGCATGTTCTTTTTTCAGAGAAAGAAAAGTTGCACCTTCAATCTTAGGGAACATGTAACCTTTTGCCTGGTATTAGAATGCTAAGTAATTGGAAATAAGAAGCATGACATAATAAAGGCGTTTACTAACGCTCTGTTTAAGACGTATCGAAATCTCGCAAATTACGGTATTGTAGTCTTGAACTTAGCAACGGTAGATGCCCTGGGTGTGATTATATCACAGCTGCGTAGATTGTACATAACAGGTTGTATTTTAACATACGACCATGTTGTTTGTACATATCTACCAGCGTGGACTATATCATATCGGCGTGGGCTCTGACGTTGTCTGTTCAACTACAATAGGCAATGCGAGAGCCTCGATACGTGGAATAGACAACAATAGGATTCCACGCTTTTTTATGCCTTAATCATTCTGTCTAGAGTGGTAAAGATAAAGGATATGGTTACGCCCAAAGATGTTACGTTAATAACAAACGTATCAAAATGCTCTTGCAAAGGACTTACCTCCAATGCTCTCCCCGAAGTCAGTTCTCCTGCCAATAGGATAGAATTAGACAATGGGGTGTCCACCCAAAATGTTTCCACCATAACCCCTCAAAACATAGATCAAAAAAAAGACATACCACAATGGTATGCACTTCGTTGTACTTACGGACAAGAGAAAAAAGCATATGAATATATAATCAATCATCATGGTATAGCCTTTTATCCTACTCTCAAAACAATTAAAACCTAAGTTCAAGCGGATAATGCAACAGGAGTGAGAATGATGACAATGAGAAGATACGAAAAGAATAATTTTTCAGAGGAACAGAGAAAGAAGATTTCTTTCCCTTTTGTTCCCCTGTGGAAAAGTTGTTTCTTTGCATCTTCCAGTTCCCCAACATTCAGTTGCAATATGAAACAGCTAACCGAAGAACAAAGGTATAACATTTCCGCTTATCTGCAAAGCGGAAAGTCAAGAACCGAGATTGCCAATCTTGTAGGAGTTCATCGTAGCACTATAAGTCGTGAATTACGTCGTAATAGTGATAAACGTAATGGCATTTACAAACCGGATCTCGCTCAGGCTAAGTATATGTCCAGAATGCGTTCACGAAAGCACTTCGTGAAGTTTACGGACGACTTGAAAATTCAAGTAGATATACTCATAAAGAAAGATTTCAGTCCAGAGCAAGTGACTGGGTTTATGCGGACAAAGGGCTTGGAAACAGTTTCTCATGAGACAATCTACCAGTATATTTGGGAAGATAAAAAGCATGGAGATAAGTTGTTATACCTTAATTCCGCAACTGTTTCAATAAATCGCTTGTCGGACTCAAAATTGTCATTATGGTGTCTTGGGGCTTTATTTGATTGCTGTATTTCTCGTGACAAGCCATTTCATCCCCTTACCCCACCAAGCGACTTGAGGCAATACGCAGTTGAAAACCGACAAGAAATAAGGATTAGCCAAAGTCTGTATTGAATAACTCTCCGTAAGCTTGATTGTCTGTGTAAATATTCAGTATAAACTGCCTTGACGTTCTAATCCATTTGGCAGGTACTGTGATGAACTTGAACACAAATGCTTTGATGCGACTTGTTGCTTTGAGTCCGAACTTTTTCACTTCAAGCCTCTCCATGATGAATTTATAGAAGTTGCGTACAAGTGCAGTGAGCAGTAGGAATACCGTATTTTCAGCCATAAAGGACTTTGGAAGTCTGTCCCATCCGAATCCGTTGTTCAAGTCATCAAATATACGTTCCTTACCTCCACGAAGGTTATAGAATTCGACAATCTCTCTGACAGAAGATTCGTAATCATTGGTCAGTATGCAACGGTAGGTGTATTCTCCCTCCCACAGGTCAAGATCTGCATCCATTCGCTTCTGTCTTTGAATGACAAGACGATATGCTTTTCCTTTCCATTTCCCAACAAGAATGGAATTCAACTCAAACTCAATGCCGTTGATTTCCTCCGTCTTCCACCCTCTGAGCGCAAAGATGTCATCGTAGAGCGAACTGCAGCGGTTGGCACGGATATAGAAAGACTTGCAGTGCTTTTCAACTTCTTCTACTATCTCTTCCGAGCAAGATCCGCAGTCTGCCCTGAATCGATTGATTACAAGATTGTTACGTTCAAGTCTCTCAAAGATTCTTTTCAGCGTGTCTTGTTGATGAAAACGCACGTTAGTATTGCCGTCGCTGTTCTCGATACCGACTATCATATCGCCAATGACAGCCACGCCGGGACGATATCCGAGAAACTTCTTGTATGTAGGCTTTGCATCATACTTCTCGGTCTCTATGAACTGATGGTCAAAATCTACATCATACTCACCGTCCTCTTTCAGTTGACCAGTTGTCAACAGACAATTTAGAAGTAGCGTGTTGAGCGTGTCTGCCGTATTGAAATCGTAGTTCTTACCCGTATCTGATGTGTATGAAATGTGTTCTTGCGTCAGTTCCTTTATCGCTCTGAGGATAGTGTCAGAGCTACAAGTGCGAAGTGTCGGATGAAGTGAGAGATGGTTCATCAAATGAGTAGTGACATCCTCAATACATGAGCCACCACAGAAATAAACACTCATAAGTGAACGGATGATTTCGCTATATTGATAACCATACTGTTTGCTTCTTAGACCCAATGTAGAATCGATTATAGAAGACAATGTGGAGTCAAATTGCTCCATGATTGAAAATATTCCTCCAAAAGGAGTGAGTTTCTCAGATTTTATTTGTACTTTTGCCATGTCAACGTTAGAATTTACTTGTTTTTATTTGCAACACTAAGATAGGTGAAATTTCTGACATGACAAAATCCTGAGTAACTTATTGTTGCTCAGGATATTATAAATAATGTTAAACTAAAGTGTTGCGGAATTAAGGATAATCAGGAATAAAATAGTAAAATATCGATTATCGTACAGACCCGGAAATTTGAGAAAACGACCGTTATTTTTTATATTTGTGGCTCTGGAATGCATTTTTAACACATTCGGTTCCAAATATATAACATTCGGTCACTTTATAACCTTTCGGATATGACAATCGAAAAACTGGACGGAACTTCGCCTCGCCTCTACACACTCGTCGCACCGTTGGTCATGCGGCGCAGCGTACTGCGCCAGAACAACAACTACCCGTTCTGGACTTCGCGCTCGCATACCTGGTTCGTGGCCTGGGAGGGCGAAACCGTTTTCGGGTTCATACCCGTAGAGATCACCGACGGCGGTGTGGCCAAGATCAACAACTACTACGTTTCGGGCGACGATCCGCATTTGCTGTCGCGCTTTTTACGCGAAATAATCCAATATTACCGCCGCGACTATACGATACGCTCCATGACGCTGATCCGCCATGCGGAGATATTCCGCTCCGAAGGGTTCGTCCCGATGAAAGAGTGGACGCAGTACGTAACGATGGAGTACAGCAAAAACCGGTAGCCATGAATGTTTATGAGCGGACACAGCAACGGTTGAAAACGGTTTTCGACCTTTTCGACAATATCTACGTCTCCTTTTCCGGCGGCAAGGACAGCGGTGTGCTGCTCAACCTCTGCATCGACTACATCCGGCAACACGGATTGCAACGCCGAATCGGAGTGTTCCATATGGATTACGAAATCCAGTACCGCGATACGCTCGACTACGTGAACCGGACGCTGGCCGCGAACGCCGATATTCTCGACGTCTATCGGGTCTGCATCCCGTTCAAAGTACAGACCTGTACTTCGATGTTCCAGCAATACTGGCGGCCGTGGGACGGCTCCATGCGGGACATTTGGGTACGGGAAATGCCGGAAGGAAGCCTGACACAGCACGATTTTCCGTTCTTCACCGACGAAATGTGGGACTACGAGTTTCAGAACCGTTTCGCCGAGTGGCTCCACAGACGCAGCGGTGCGAAGCGCACCTGCTGTCTGATCGGCATCCGCACGCAGGAGAGCTTCAACCGCTGGCGCACGATTTACAGCGACCGCAACCACTACCGGTTCGCCGGCAAACGATGGATCCGCCAATGGGTCGGCAGCGGCATCTGCAACGCCTATCCGCTTTACGACTGGCTGACAACCGACGTATGGACGGCGAACGGACGGTTCGGGTGGTCGTACAACCGGCTGTACGACCTGTTTTACCGCGCAGGCGTACCGCTGGACAGCCAGCGTGTCGCCAGTCCCTTCATCTCGCCGGCCATCGCAAGCCTGCATCTCTACAAAGCCATCGATCCGAACACATGGGGCCGTATGGTGGGCCGGGTAAACGGAGCCAATTTCGCAGCGCTGTACGGTCGGACAACCGCCGCAGGCTGGCAGTCGGTTCATTTGCCGCAAGGAATGACCTGGGAGAGCTACATGCATTTCCTGCTCTCGACCCTTCCGGAACCGATACGACGCAATTATCTGGAAAAACTCTCCGTAAGCATCCGCTTCTGGCGCGACAAGGGCGGATGCCTCTCCGACGAAACCATCACGAAGCTGCAAAAGGCCGGCATTCGGATCGAAGTCGGCGACCGCAGCGCCTATCGCACGGACAAGCGGCCGGTACGTATGGAGTACCTCGACGACATAAGCCTGCCCGAATTCAGCCATCTGCCTACCTTCAAGCGCATCTGTATCTGTATTTTGAAAAACGACCACGCCTGCAAATACATGGGCTTCGCGCCGAACAAGAACGAAACGCAGCGCCGCAAGAAAATCATGGAAAAATATGAATCGTTACTCTGAATCTCAAACGAAGAGCGCCTACCGGAGCCCGGTCTATAACGTCCGCGCCGTGCCGGTAGAGAAGGTCGTGGCGAACAGCTACAATCCCAACGTGGTTGCGCCGCCCGAAATGAAGCTGCTCGAACTGTCGATCTGGGAAGACGGCTACACGATGCCGTGCGTCTGCTACTACGATGCGGAGCGGGACCGCTACGAACTCGTGGACGGCTATCACCGCTACCTGGTCCTCAAAACCTCGAAGCGGATCTACGAACGCGAACGGGGCCTGCTCCCCGTCGCCGTGATCGAAAAGGATCTCTCGAACCGCATGGCCTCGACCATCCGCCACAACCGGGCACGCGGCACGCACAACGTCGAACTGATGAGCGAAATCGTCGCCGAACTGACCCGGGCGAACATGTCCGACCAGTGGATCATGCGTCATATCGGTATGGACCGCGACGAACTGCTGCGGCTCAAACAAATCACGGGCCTTGCCGACCTCTTCGCCGACAAGGAGTTCAGTCTGGGCGATACCGACGAAGACAGCGTCGAAGAGATGCTCGAAGTGTAACCGAACCTACTCCGGAAGGACGACCATTTCCACGGGCTGTTCCTGGATCCGGTCCAACGGATGGGACTGGTAGGAGCTTTTACCGAAGTCGATCTGCGCAAGGTCTATGCAGCGGATCGTATTGTTATAGGCCGTTTTGTAATAGACCCGGCGATTGGTCAGATCGATGGCCGAAGTCCACTGCGTAGCGCTCGGGATGTCCGGACACTCCCCTTCGGGATGCTCGATGCCGATGGGCACATCGAAATTGTTGAGCAGGTGAAAACATTGCTGCACGGTTTCGAATCCGGTAGCACGCTGCGGAGCCGTCGCCCGATAAAAAGCCGCTCTCACGAAGCGCGACGGCGGCGTGGCGTCGCCCGGAAGACCGAGAAATCCGGAATTGCCGCCGATAGGACGCAGCGTGATGCCGCTCAACCGCCGGGCAGGAGCGTCACCGGGATAAAGGTTCACATAGTTGTTCAGATTGGTGAGCTGCCACTCGAAACCGGGGGCATTGGTGAGTACGCCGACTTCGTTCTCGTAGAAATGCGGCACCCCGCCGACGATTTCCAGCACCACCTGCCGTCCGGAAGGCTCTCCGATACGCCAATGCACGACCGACGAGGGCTCCAGTCCGACGACCCGAACCGAAGCGATGGCCGCTTTCACCTGGTCGATGGTCGAGAACTGCGTCAGTATCCAGGCCACGAGTTGCAGATCGGCCAGCGTGCGGTCGCTCTGCGCCGGATCGTACTGTTCATAGCCTCCGTACTGCGGAAAGAAGAAAAGTCCGGCCGACAGTCCCGCTTCGTTGATTCCTTCGGCGATGAACTCTTTCTGCACGACGGCCAATCCCACCACGCCGTATTTGGATGTGAAAACCATGCCATCAGCTCCGGAAGGAGTAAAAGATCGCAGACGCTGACCTCGTGGGATGACGACATACTCGCTCTGCAAGACGCCACGCGCCCATTCGATAGTGCGGGATTGTACATAGCTGCCATCCGCAGCCGTAAGCGCGATGCCGGTACAAGCGATCGCCTGAAAAGCGCAGCCGCAAACCGCAGCCATACCCAGCAATACATTTTTTGTTTTCATAATCATCCGATTATCGTTACACATTTTTATAAATTCCACAAATTCTATGCAAAACTCCCATAGGACCGAATAAGGCAAATACGCCGCCGAATATCTCCGGAAACAGAGCCGGTTATCCAAAACCGGGCGACAGCAACAAAGGTTGCGGCTGCGGCTGTGTCAGCCACCACATACAACCACAGGACAATCAGCCAAATAAAACCCGTCGGACGCACAGCCTCCTTATTCAACGTAATACGAATTTCTTGGATCAGACAAATTACAAACAAAAATATCGATATAAAAAATCGCCCGTAGCATTACGGGCGATTCGATTTGGCTATTCTCCAATGGCATAATTCATAAAGATCCGTTCCAACTCCGGGAGGTCTTTTCGGGCTGGGTCGTCTTCTGGTGTATTATGGACCAATTCGTCGATGCGACTATGCACCAACTCATATTCTTCTCTATCCTTTATTACCCCGCGTTTGAGAATCTTTTCCAACTTCTTGAAATAAGCCTTCTCGATCTTTTCGGCACTTTCTCCGGTCGCTGCCTCAATACGTTTATAGATCATACGACGATATTCCAACGGATATTCGTTGATTCCTGCCATCATTTCTTTGTCCAAAGTTCGCAGTAAGCGCTCATCCTTTTCCTCATAGGCTTTGTCAATCCGTTTTTTCTCCCTTTGAAAAAAATTTTTCCGTAATTCTGGAAAACTTCTGTTAGTGCTTTATACAAAAGACTTTAGGAGAATTACTCGATTTTGAGGTAATGACTTTGCAACCATTCTTCTTAAATCCGCTTTTCTTTGCGTTTTCCAATTTTTCGGCTTGTCATCATTTGACGCCGTAACAACTCTGATATTAAGTCGTTTAGCGTCATTTCTCCCGTTTTTCGAGGTTATTCCAGAGATTTTTTATAATTTTGTTTTTAATTAAAAAACGTGATTATATGCTTTTAGTACCCCTCCTGGGCGCAGCGACCCATTTTCCCGTCGAGGAGAAGATTTAGAGATAGAGCGAAGTACAAACGCGGACACGGATCGCGGACGAACGATTCTCGGATACGATGCCGCGACCGTCGGACAGCGACACATTGAAAGATATAATTGCCTTAACGAAATACACCATGGGATTTGTTCCGTTCACATTCATCGATTTCATAGATATCATCCTGGTAGCGGCGATCATGTTCTGGATCTACCGCGCTACCCGGGGAACAAACGCCCCCTACATCATCTCCGGGATCATCATGATCTACCTGATGTGGGTTGTCGTACGCACGCTCAACATGGAGCTGCTCTCCAACATCCTGGGGCAGTTCGTCAGCGTCGGCGTCATCGCCCTTATCATCGTCTTCCAGCCTGAAATCAGGCGGTTTTTGCAGATGATCGGCATGCGCCAGAAACGGTTCAACTTCATCGCCCGCATCTTCAACCGAAACGACAATACCTCGGTAACGATCATCGCACCGATCGTCCAGGCCTGCCGGGAGATGTCCGCCCACAAAACGGGTGCGCTCATCGTGATCGGCCGCCAGAGCGACCTGCGGCTCATCACCGAAGGCGGTATCGCCATCGATGCCAAAATCTCGACGCCGCTTCTCGAAAATATCTTCTTCAAGAACGCACCGCTGCACGACGGCGCCGTCGTCATCGAAGGCGACCGCATCGTCGCAGCCAAATGCATCCTCCCCGTAACGCAGAGCGACGTTCCCAAATCCTACGGTACGCGTCACCGGGCCGCGATCGGCATGAGCGAAATTTCGGATGCGATCATTCTGGTCGTTTCCGAAGAAACCGGCGGCATCTCGATCGCACACGGCGGGACGATCCACCGCGACATCGCTCCCGATCAGCTGGCCAATCTATTACAACGTCATTTCGGAGCCAACCGGCAAAAAGACCGTCACGCGACGATGGGTAGTTAGACACTCTTCACATCACCATACCATGCTGCTCCCCTCCCCGACGGACCGTCTTATTCTGCGCTGTTGGCAGGATGAAGATTTTCCCGCATTCGCCCGGATGAACGCCGATTCCCGGGTGATGGAGTATTTTCCCGCTCCGCTCTCCCTCCCGGAATCCGCCGCTTTCTTCGACCGCATCCGCCGGGAATTCGAAACGGAAAGGTTCGGACTCTACGCCCTCGAACGTCGCACGGACGGGGAGCTGCTGGGTTATACGGGACTTCACCGGGTCACGTTCGACGGACCGTTGTACGGCCGGGTGGAAATCGGCTGGCGACTGCGCAGCGACATGTGGGGCAACGGGTATGCCACGGAAGCGGCCCGAAGCTGTCTTCATTACGCCAGCCTGTCGAAAATGGAATCCATTATCTCTTTCACCGCCTTGAGCAATCTGCGCTCACAACGGGTCATGCAACGGCTCGGTATGACACGATTACAGGAATTCGACCACCCCGCACTACCAACGGGACATCCTCTGCGACGGCACGTCCTGTACATGATCCGGACGAACGGATACGCAGAGACAGAACCGGAAACCCGGCCGGAAAACCTTCGATAAAACCCACGACGCCCTC
>ULJT01038311.1_pt1 | contig 55972 bp, 54 predicted proteins | sample 1950931 | NCBI WGS metagenome assembly ULJT01 (sample SAMEA4835478, study PRJEB28245) | human gut metagenome | biome: gut microbiome; material: fecal sample | place: Denmark | collected 2008 | reverse complement strand
ATATTTTTATATACTTTGTCAACAGTCTGAAGATATTCATATATAATATGAATATCTTTTTTATTTTTTCATGATATCAATATATAATTTTATTATTGATTAAGATTTTATTTAATCATAAAATTGTAATGAAAAATAAATCTAATATTTAAAAATCATATAGTCTTATATAATAATTTTTTAAACATTAGTTTGAAATGTGGAAATTACAAATATGAATATTGATAGAATGATGAACATTTATAGTGTATTTACTGGATGTAAAATGGGTAAACCAATTGATAATGAGCAAAAAAGTAAAATAGTTGAAATTTTAGCTCAGGAAATATCGGCAGTATGTAAGACTAAAACAAGAAATTATAAATCTATTAAATGAAAATGATATAGGTTATTTGATAAATCGTACTGGAAGATTTAGTAAAATATGCCCAGACGGAATTTATAGTCCTACTAGTAATAATTTGTATGTAAAAGACGAATATATTGAATATATGATTGAATCTGGTAAAAGTAGCATAGTTGTTATTCATGAAGCAATACATAAGTTACAAAAACTCTCATTGCCAGAACAAGCATCTCAAGGCATTCAAACTTAACATTGTTGACCCTTCGAGTCCTCAGTGTTTTAGTGGATATCATTCCACTAAATAAGCTTTGATGGCACATATAAACGTAGCTAAATTATTTAGCTACGTTTTTTTATTTTTTATTTAATTATGCATTTTTCCAAAATGCCTCATATCCCCTATGTGCTTCATATAAATCTAATTTACTTGTAACCTCATAAGGTGAATGCATTGAAAGTACTGGAACACCACAATCAATAACATCTATTCCTTTATTAGCTAAAATATATGCTATTGTGCCTCCTCCTCCAATATCTACTTTTCCAAGTTCAGCAATTTGATATCTAACATCATTTTCTTCAAATATCTTTCTAACTTCTGCCACAAACTCAGCATTTGCATCAGATGCTCCAGATTTTCCTCTAGCTCCTGTATATTTATTAAGTCCTATTCCTCTTCCTAAATATGATGCATTATTTTTTTCTGAAACACTTGCATATATTGGATCTAGTCCAGCATCCACATCTGCTGATAACATTTTAGAATTACAAAAAACTTTTTCCAATAAATTAGGTCTATTTATTCCTAATTTGTTTAATATTTCTGAAATGAATGTATCAAATACATGTGATTCCATACCCGTATTTCCCATACTTCCAATCTCCTCTTTATCAGATATAATGCATACTGCTGTCTTAACAGGATTTTGCACATTCATTAATGCTGTTAAAGATGCATAAACACATATTTTATCATCTTGCCCATAACCAGCAACCATGCTATTATCAAATCCCATGCTTCTGCAAGGCATTGCTGGTACTAACTCTATTTCTGAACTTAATAAATCTTTTTCTGTTATTCCATATTTTTCATTTAATATATTTAAAATATTTAATTTAACAGATTCAGCTATTTCACTACCTATTGGCATACTTCCAATTAGTAAATTTAAATCTTCTCCATCAATTCCGTCTGCTAATTTTTTCTTCATTTGGTCTTGTGCTAAGTGTGGTAATAAATCTGTAATTGTAAATATTGGATCATTCATATCTTCTCCTATATTTACAGTTATTTTTTCGCCATTTGTTTTAACTATAACTCCATGTATTGCTAGTGGAATTGTTGTCCATTGATATTTTTTTATTCCACCATAATAATGTGTTTTTAAGTATGCAAATTCAGAATCTTCATATAAAGGATTTGGTTTTAAGTCTAACCTTGGAGAATCTGCATGTGCACCTATTATATTCATTCCCTCTTCAATACTTTTTTCTCCTATAACAGCTAAATACATGCTTTTTCCACGGTTGTTCCAGTAAACTTTATCTCCTGGTTTTAAAGTTTCACAATCTTTTAGATCTTTAAATCCATTTTGATGTGCTATCTCTGTTGAAGTATTTATAATCTCTCTTTCTGTCTTTGATTTATTCATATAATTTATATAGCCTTTAGCATATTCAAAAATTTTTTGTTTTTGTTCTTCTGTTTTTGCATTCCAGCCATTTTCCTTTTTATTAAATAATTTACTTTTTAATTCTTCAGCTTCTTTTTTGTCCATCTTTTGTCTCCTTCCATTTTTTTGTTATTGTATCACAACATTTTACAATTAGTATACACAATTTCAAAAAAATTATTTAGTTTTTTTACTTTTTATATTAACATTCCTAAAACTAAAATCCCAATATTGTCATTATATATTTCATCAAATTGAGATATCGGAAGTGGATTTTCACCTATTCCTGCTTCTATTGTATAACCTGGCCTTTTATAATTTTGAATAAACCAATCTTTATATCCTGCAAAACTCGAATTATATGGCACATCTGTCAAATTATAACCGCTAACTTTTTCAAATATTTTACCTATTTCATAACCATTTGGTGGATTAATATTTTGAAAATCCCAATAAATTTCTTTTCCCTGTGTATGATATGATATTGTTAGTTCAAAATTATTTTTTAATGTAAAATTGTATATTGCTAATGCTTCACTTTGTGTTAATGGACCTTCTCCCACAAAATTTTGAGGTGCAGGTTTTGTATATCCTTGTTCAAATTTTATTTTTCTAGCTTCTTGCCAGCCTGCCGGAAATTGTAAATTCAAATCCACTCCTGTGGACTTTAAAAACTTCCAACCACTATGAAAATTTAATAAAATGCAGTAATCATCTATATTACAGAGTATTTCAAATTGATTGAAATATTCTGTATTTTTTTGTGTTTTTACTGCTAGAATTGGAGTGGAAAAATGGAAGAAAAACAAAGAAATAGAGTAGGATATTGCACGGTATATAACCGTTCTAATAAAATCAAAGATTTTAAGAACGGTTTATATTCAATAATACCATCAAAAATACTATATAATAAGGAACTAAAAGCAAATGAAAAATTACTATATGCAATGATAACTTCTCTTGCCTGTAAAGAAGGATATTGTTTTGCAACAAATAATTATTTTGCTGAAGAATTAGGAGTACACCCTAAAACAGTTTCAAGTTGGATATCAGATTTAAGAGAGAAGAATTATATAAAAGTTGAAATGGTTAGAAAAGAAAACAAACAAATAATTAAAAGAAAAATTTATATAAATGATTTACCCTATCCATTAAATAATGGATACATGTATCAATCAAAAAATGGACAGGCTATCCATCAAAATATGGAAGATAATAATATAAGATTTAATAATAAAAATAATAATAAATGTCATAGAAAATTTATATCGAATTATGAAAATCAAAGAGAATATACTAAAGAATTTTTAGAGAGTTTATATGCCAATTAAAAGAAAAAAATTTATATAATATGTAAAAAATTCACTTTTTTATAAAGAAAAACATAACAATATTTTCTCCCAGCGGGCTAAAAAGGGTTTTAGGGATTTTGCCCTAAACAGCAAAAAGGGGGGTCGGGACACCAAGCTGGCGAATTTTAGGCATTAAAAAATGCTCTCAAAATTCGGAGATTAATTTTTTATAAAAAAATTAATTATAAAATTAATAAAATCTTATTGACAAAACGCGAACAATTGTTTATAATACTTTTGGAGATGATAGATATGATATATAATTATAATAAATTGGTAAGAGATAAAATACCAGAAGAAATAAATAATATAGATGGAAGAAAAGCAAACTATAAAATTTTAAATGATAATGAATACATACAAGAATTAGATAAAAAACTTTTTGAAGAAGCTCATGAATTTATTGAAGAACATAGTGTAGAAGAATTAGCAGATTTAATGGAAGTTATTTATGCAATTATGAAAACAAAAAACATATCATTTGCAGATGTAGAAGTTGCTAGAGAACAAAAAAATAAGAAAAAAGGTTGCTTTAAAGATAAAGTATATTTAATAAACGTGGAGCAAGAACAGATTGATGAACGTGAAGAAAAAGAATTAAATAAAGAATGGAGAAAAAATAGTTTATTAAATTCTGACAAAATAAAAAATATTTGCAATACGAAAGAACTTATAGAACAGATTCAAAAGATTAATATATTAAATTACGAAGAATTAAAAATATTAGCTAATAAAATTGAAATGCTTGATAAGAATTATACATCGGAATTAAAACAAATTATATTAGATAAAGCCGATATTATAAGATTAAATAATTTAAAAGAAAAATACAGTGATGATGAAAAACTAAAAAAGGAATTATTAATGGAAATAAAAGAAATTGCAGATTATTATGGAATAATTATTAATAATTAAAATTTAGTTTGTGTCAAAAATTTGTAAGATGTTGAGAAAAAAAGAATTTTGTGATAGAATCTATCTGAAAATGTAAATGAAAAAGAGGAAAACGATATGAGTTTGAAAACAATAGATTTATTCGCAGGTATAGGTGGTATTCGTAGAGGATTTGAAATAACTGGAAAATTTTCAAATGTATTATCTGCTGAAATTGATAAATATGCTTGCGAAACATATAACCATTTATATGGAGAAAATCCATACAATGATGTAACAAGTGAAGAATTTAAAGTGAAAGTTGAAAATACAAATTATGATGTATTATTAGGAGGCTTTCCATGCCAATCATTTTCTATTGCTGGAAAAAAAGAAGGGTTTAAAGATAAAACCAGGGGAACATTGTTTTTTGATGTTGCTGATATTATTGATAGGACTAGACCAAAAGCATTTCTTTTGGAAAATGTTGAAGGAATTATAACTCATGATAAAGGAAGGACATTTGATACAATAGTTGAAACACTTGTAAATGATTTAGGATATCATATGATTGGGGTTGAAGAAGGAATAGGAGGATATCTTGAAATTGACAAAGATGAAATAATTAGAAACACCAAAAATTTTGGTTTACCACAAAAAAGGTCTAGAGCATATATGATGGGATTTAGAAAAGATTTGATACCTGATGGATATGTGTTTCCATCATTACCAGTAAGCAAGAACAAAAAAATATATAAAAACTTATATGATTTATTAGATAAAGATGTTGCCGAAAGATATTATCTATCTGAATCATATTTAGAAACTTTAAAAAAACATAGAAGTAAGCACCAAGAAAAAGGAAATGGTTTTGGATATGTTATAGTTAATGAAGGAGAAAATCCTATTTCAAATACAATATTAGCAACAGGGGGATCAGGAAAAGAAAGAAATTTGATAAAGCAGCCTAATTATACTTTTGGAGGAAAAAAAGTTAAAAATAAAAAATCAGAATTGAATTATGAAGGTATTAGGCATATGACTCCAAATGAATGGGGTAAATTACAAGGATTTATTGGATATGGATTTAAAGATGGAGAAGATGAAAAGTTTTCGTTCCCAGAAGATGTTAGTATAACTCAACAATACAAATTGTTTGGAAATTCGGTTTCAATACCAGTAATTGAAGAAATGGCAAAATATATGTATAAAAGATTGGAGGAAATGAATGCAATTTAATAGAGGAGAATGGTCAGAATTATATGCATTATTAGAATTATTAGATAATCAAGATTTAAAAATAGTGAATGATGATTTAGAAATAATTGATGATAATACTTTTAAAGTTATAGGCTTATATATTCAAAACAATAATAATGAATACTATTTTGATATAAAAGATATAGATGTAGATGTATTGAAAAATAATAGAATTATATCAAATGTTGATAAAACAGAAATTCGACAATATAAAGAAGTATTGTTAAATAAGATATTAAGAGAGTTACCTGGAAAGGGGAGCTTTCCAATTCAAGAAATGAAATATATACTTGAAAAATTAACAGAAGGAAATAAAATAAAGTCATCATCAAATTTTAAAGAAGATATTAATGCAAAATTAAAAGACAATAGATTAAATACGATCGTAAATAAAGTAGGATATAGTATAAAATCTAGTTTAGGGAGTCCAGCAACATTATTAAATGCTTCAAGTAATACTAACTTTAAATATTTAGTAGAAGGCTTATCTAAAGATGATATTGAAAGTATAAACAACATTGATACAAAAACAAAATTAGTTGATAGATTAGAGTATATGAAGGATAAGCAGGCTAAAATAAAATTTGATAAGGTAATAAGTGATACAATGAATCAAAATCTGCAAATGATTGATTCAAAGTTACCAGAGATATTGGCTGAAATATTATTAGCATCTTATGAAACAAAAGAAAAAAATATAAGTAAATTGTTACACTATGTATCTGAAAATAATTTTTTAAACTATACAGGAAATTCAGAGATGTACTACAGAAAGAAAATAGGAGATTTTCTTTTAGCTGTTACATTAGGTATGATGCCTGGAGAGATTTGGAATGGAGAATATGATGTTACTGGTGGAATTATTTTAGTAGAAAATGATGGTAAAATATTAGTTTTAGATGCTATATATTATAAGGAATATTTAGTAAAGTATCTTATTAAAAATACTAAACTAGATTCACCAAGTTCAACTAGATATAAAATGTTTGATATATATACAGACAAAGAAAATAATTGTTTTAATTTAAATTTACAAATTAGATTTATAAAATAAGAGAAAAATTAACAAATGAAAAGCAAAGTATGAGAGTAATTAATAGTTACAGGATTATTTTGCTTTTTTATAATAAATGAACGAGGAGGTAAAATATGAAATTAACAGAAATATTAGAAGAAATAAGTGTTGGCTTTAGAAATGGAGATGAAAATAGCAAAAAATTAAATGAGTATGTTAATATGGTTAGAGAAAGTTTACAGGAACATGGAGCATTATATGAAAATGAAAAAATATATATAGGAGAATTAAAGACAGATAACGAAGAAATAGGAGACACATTTTTACAAGGAAGTTATGGGACACATACAGCTATTAAGCATTCTAGTTATGATGTTGATGCTGATATTGGTTTTATATTAAGTAATATCTATGCTAGAAGGGATGCACGAGAAAGGATATATAATAGATTAGTAAGTGAATTTCCACAATATAAAGTTGAATTAAGAAAGCCATGTATTACAATAGATTTTAATGATGGATTTAAAATAGATGTAGCTATATACAGCAAATTAAATGGTGAAATTTATTTTCATAATTCAATTAGTGGATATGAAAGAGTTACAAAAGCAAAACCTAAAGAGTTAATTGCATTTTTTAATGAGAAATATGCCAATGAAAATAACAAAAGAAGTATTGTAAGATTAATGAAACATTTTATAAAAATAGCATCACAAAATATAGGAATTGATGAAGATAACAAAATTCCAAGTATTTCTACTAATTTAATGGTTGTAGACAAAAATATAAAAGAATATGATGATAATGAAATGACACTATATCAAAACATAGTATTGATAATGGAGGATTTTGTAAAGTATGTAGAAGAAAACGGAACTAACGGTCCATCATTAGAAAGATTATGTGTTGGAAATACGTTTTATAAAGTAAAAAATATTAATGAAGTTATGTCAGTTTTAAGAAAGGTGCAAATAAATTTTAAAAATAAACAATATTCAGAATTAGTAGGAAATGTAGTGTTTGAAAAAATTACAAGAAAAAATAATACAAAGATAAATATGTCTCCAATGGGAACATTAGGTGAACAAAATGGATAATATAGAGAAATTAATAGGAAATTTTGATAAAAAATACAAAAAAGAAAATAAGAAATATATATTTAAATATAATGAAAACAGTATTTGCTATGATTCTGTTAACAAACAATTTTTTTTAGATAAAAATTTATTTGCCAAACTTCCTCATGTAATGGCAGATGGTAGCCTCTGTTTATATGGGAATAGAAATATTCAATTGAACGAAAATGATGAAGAAATTTTAGTTAGAAATACTTTAGAAGTATATATACCATGGTTGTTTAATATGCCATTAGAAATAAAAGTAATAGAATTTATAAACGAAATAGAATATTATTTAAAGAAAATATATAAGAAGAAGGTAAATAAATTTAAAAATATAGATCATATATTTAAAATAATAAAAATTTCCACACCTATTGAATTGTGGGAAACTATAGATACAATTAAACTAAATAAAATCTATGAAATTTATCCCAATAAATATCCTGAATATAAAATATATATAAGAAAAAATAAAGACGGTTTTGTTTTAAATTATGATTTATACAACAAATCAAGGTTAAGAATATTGGGGCATGATTTTAAAGCAATAAATGATAAAACTTGTTTTATTGGTGTTGGTTCAGTAAATTCATATATAATAAAGCAATGTTTAGCAAGGGATATCAAAGAGGTTGTTTTGATTGATAAAGATACATTTAAGATAGATAATGCATTTAGATTTGCTTTTCCATATAAAAATAAATCGAAGATTGAATGTGTACAAGAGTTTATTAAAATATTAAGAAAAACAATAAAAGTAGAGGGATATAATATAAATATCGATTCTAAGAGTTCAAAACAATATATAAGAAATTGTACAAGAATATTTGTGTCTGTAGATGATTTCTATTCTTGGTTGGAAGTATTAGTTTATCTTAAAATTAACGCACTAGAAACAGCAAAAATAACATTTGTGGGAATTGATGTTTTTGGAGGATTTGGTAAATTTATTAATACCAATAAAAACGATATAATTGAAGATGCCAAGAAGTTCCTTTTCTATAATGAAGGTAGTAGTAGAAGAATGATGATCGGAAACGGATGTGGTAAATCATTAGCAGTATATGATGAGGAAGCATTAAATAAATTAGCAAAAAATGTTATAAATAAATGCGAAGTTATTGGAAGGGTGGAGAAAGTTGATTTTTAATATTAGTATTAAACAGGATGTAATTAATTTACTAAAAATTTATAATGTTTACCAATCTGAAGTTGGAGGAATGATATTTGGAAGAAAGAGGTTTAACAAATACATATTAATGACACTATCATTTAAAAAAGGTAAAAATACTAGTATAAATTTTTCCAATAATGACAAAATCATATACCAGCTTCCTGAAAAACAAATAATTATTGGTACATGGCATCTACATCCTATGCAATTCGAAGCGAATCCATCAATTATAGACTTGCAACAGTGGAAGTCTTGGGGGAAAAAATATATACATATTATATCTACAAAAAAAGAATTTAGAATATTTAACAGTAAAGGAGAATGTTTATATGGATATTTTTTTGAAGAAATGTAAAAAGATTTTTTTGCAGGAAATTATTTATTTTATAATTATAATTATACCAATATTTCTTCCAGATTCATGCATTGAATTAATAAAAAAAATATTTGAGTCATGGAATGGTACTGCAATAAATCAGGATATTACAGGAATAATAGTAAAGACAATACTAATGATTGTTCTGTATATTTTTATATATAGAATTAATTCAGACAAAGAATTTTTCAATGGGGATATATATGGAGATATTCCAATTTTATTTTATTATATTGCAAAATTTTTAGGATATAAGAAACTTTCTTTAATAAGGAAACCATATAATATTCAATTTAAAGTTTTAAGGAAAGATTTATTTGAAATAGTGGAAGATAACATAGAAGAAGATGGAGATGTTAATATACAAGTTGACAAAACCAATTTTAAATATTCGAACAATTTAAGAGAATGTAATTTAATAATTGCAGATACATATCCAATTGAAAGAGATCAAATTCCTGAAAATAAAAGAAATCTAGATTCTATATGGATAAAAAGAGATAAATCCAAAAAAGCTACAAGAGTTTATAGTCCTCAACTAATAAATGAGGTAAGTGAAAATGTTGCGTTGATACAAAAATCAGGTGCAAAAATAAATTTGTTTTTAACTACTAATACCAAAAATACAGAGAGAATTGTAAAAGATGTTTTTATGAAAGGTGATAGAAGTAGTTATAAAATAGAAGTTTTTCTTCAGGAATCAAATGGAAACAGAAAATTTAAAGAAAAAGGAATAGAAGTGTAAGAATTAATTTATATTAAAAAAATAATAAAAGGGCGCTGACAAACAACTAAAAATACGTTATACCATGATTAATAATCGATTATTAAATTATTTAATTCGGAGGTGGTATAACATAAGCAGATTTACAGATAGAAGAGATTTAGTAGGTTGGCTTTTAGATTATATGAAAAAATACAATATTTCTGATAGATATAAAGAACAAATCTATAATGTAGTTCTTAAATTACCCAAGAAAACTGATTTACAAAAAGAAAGATTTATTAGATACTATGGATTACAACCAACTGAATTTAAAAAAGAAACATTATCTGCAATTTCAAGAGAAAAACATTGTACTCCAAATGCTGTAAGAAGTTCAGTTATTTCTATAAGAATTGCAATGTTTCGTATTCATGATGAAGATTTTTCAATATTAGAAAAAATTTATGAAGAATATCATAAGTAATAAGATAATTTGTTAACAATATTATTAAGTGAAGAAGTGAGAAAATTAGTTGAGATACTAAAGTTCTTACTTCTTTTTTTGTATTTGTCAAAAAATTTCCATTTTACCCGTCATAATTTTAATTTTCAATCGCTGTTAAGGTTAAGAGGAGAATTTTTAAATTGCCCATAACCTTTTTGATTTTTAGTCGCTGTTAATATTAGAAGAAAAAAATCAAAATTGCCCGTAAGATTTTTAGATTTCAATTGCTGTTTATGTTAGAAAGAAAAATTTAAATTTACCCGTAAGATTTTTAAAGTTGAATCGCTTTTTAGCTTAGAAAGAAAAAATATTTAAAATTTACCCATAACGTTTTTAATTCTCAATCGCTATTTATGTTAGGAGCATAAAAAATCTTAAAAATATCGGGACAATTTATATATTTCTCGCCTATGTGTATAGGTAACCAAACTGCACATTGACAAATACACTTAATTTAAGTGTCATAGTATGCCATTTTCTTTAATATTCTGTATTAGGTAGAAAGGATTTGAATAAGTATGGTCGAGGATAAAAATAGAACAAAAGATAATAAACTAGAGTTTAATACATATTGTATTTTTACAGAAGAAAAACAGGATGTGAAGGAAACAGTAGGATTAATTTTTAAAGATTATATAGAAAATTTAAAATTAAAAGCAAAGTAATTATTTTAAAATATTGCAAAATTATTTTGAGCACGTTACAATTTATGTGTAGATGATTACGGATAGGAGGTTAAATGCTGGATTTAAGAAGTCAAAATTTTAAAGTACGGAATGTATATAAGACTATCTAGAGAAGATGGCGACAAACAAGAAAGCGAAAGTATCGGTAATCAAAGAAAAATTTTGCAAAGATATGTAAAGGAGAACAATTTAAATTTTGTAAAGGAATATGTTGATGATGGAATTTCTGGAACTACATTCGACAGACCTTCATTTAATGAGTTATTGCAAGATATAGAAAATCAAAATATTAATATGGTTATAACAAAAGATTTATCAAGACTTGGTAGAGATTATATTAAAACTGGATTTTATTTAGAGGACTATTTTCCCAAAAATAATATTAGATACGTTGCAATAACAGATGGAATAGATACATATATAGATAGCACAAATAATGATATAACACCTTTTAAAGCAATAATGAATGACATGTATGCAAAAGATATTTCAAAGAAAATTAGAAGTGTTTTAAAGGAAAAACAGAAGCAAGGAGAATATATGTGTAGTATTCCAGCTTATGGTTACAAAAGGCATCCTACAATTAAAAATAAATTAATTATAGATGAGCAAGTAGAAGATATTGTAGAAAAGATTTTTGATATGTATGCAAATGGTCATGGAAGTGTGGAAATAGTAAAATTCTTAAACTCAAATAAATACCTATCTCCAACTGGTTATAGAAAAACAGGAATTGTACAAGATGAAAACAAAACACAATATAACTGGAATGAAGTAACACTATGCAATATGTTAAAAAATGAGGTATATATCGGAAATACAGTACAAAATAAAAAGTCAGTTATATCATACAAAGTCAAGAAAATAAGAACAGTTGAAAAGGAAAATCAAATAAGAGTTGACAATACACATGAGCCTATTATAGACCAAGATACTTTTGAAAAAGTACAATGTATTCTTGAAAAAAGAGGTACAAATACAAAACTAAAATATGATTATTTATTAAGGGGATTACTTTACTGTTATCATTGCAAAAGAAAACTGCAAATAGTGCTTAAAAAGAACTCTAAAAGAAATGCAAAATCACATCCATATATAACCTGTAGTGATGCAAAAGAACGTGGGTGCTATCCACTAAACATGAATTACGAGAAATTTGAAAAGCATATTATTTATATTGTAAAAAAGATATGCCAAATATATGCGGATAAAGAAATTTTTTATTCGATTTATGAAAAATATCAAAACAAAACTTTTGATATAAGAGAAGGATATAAGAAAAAAATCGAGCAAATTGATAAGGTTATATTGGATATAAATAATAATTTAGACAAGATGTATATGGATAAATTAAGAGGTGTTTTGCAAGAAGAAGATTATATTAGAGTTTCACAAAAGTTTAATTTTGAAAGAATAAAATTATGCAAGCACAAGAAAGAACTAGAACAAAAGATTAGTCAAGTTGAACTAAAATTGGAAACAAAAAAGACTACAAAAGAAGAAAAAGAATTAGATAATTTAATAGAAGAATTTTTGAAGTTAGAAAAAATAGATAAAATTTATTTATATCGATTAATCAATAAAATTGAGATTGATAAAGATAAAAATGTATACATATATTTCAACTTTTCAAAACTAAATTCTATTAATGAAAATCTAGATGAATTTATAAAAATCGAAGAATTAATAAATGAAAATCAAAAATGCAAAGTCGTGTAATATCAGTAGTTACAAGACTTTGCAAAATGGTTGGAAGCTTTTTAAATCCACCCCATTAGAATTTGCTTTCCAACCACTTGGAAATGGTATATTAGGAAATTCACTTGAAATTTTTAAATACTTTTTATATATATCACTATTTTTTTCAACTTGATTAGTAACTATATCTATTCCATCTGGATTCATCATTGGTAAGATGTATAAAGAAACATTATTAAATAATTTTCGTGCATTTTGACCAAATATTCTACTATTTAGAACATAGCTTTGACAAAAGTTTTCTACAAATTTCATAAGAAAAATACAACATATATACTCATTTGCATGCATTCCTGCATTATACATTATCCTTCTTCTTCCGGTTCCTATTTTTATGTATGAAAGCTGTTTTCCAAGTGTACTAAAGCCTATATTTCCTACTTCTAAAAAATTGTATTTACTTTTTAATTCTTGTATGTTTTTCATCATTAGTGAATAATAGTATTTTTGATTTGTTGGAACAATACTCATAAAAAATCACCTGCTATAATTTATTCAAATTAAGCAGGTAATGTGATTTTATTGTTTTAACTTACTATAACCATTGCTATAGTCTATTTCTATATTTGGTTGTACATTATAAATATACACATTAAAGCATATTTCATTATTTTCTACAGACTGTGCTTCTATTTGTACTCCACTTGCCACTAAATTGTTTCCTTCAAATATTGGAGTTACCCTGTATAGTACATGATTATTTTCATTTTCTTTTAAATAGTTTAATACCTTTGTTTCAAATGGTAACATTCCGCTTGTGTTAAAATAATTGGTTCCTGTTATAAGGTTTTGTTTATTCGCATTTTCTGCTGATAAACTATACGCAATTAAATGACAACGATTATATAAGCTTTTTCCATTATACTCTACACTTTGCCAACCAGATGGATATATATGACTAATTGATGTTCTTTTTTCTCCTTCTTTTGGCATTGTATCTTTTCCTAAATTTGCATACGCAACTCCACATCTACCCAGTTTGTCTAATTTGCTGTATTTTTCAAAGCATTCATTTGTTAAATCACTTTGTTCAAAATTTGGAATATTATTATTTATTGTTACATATATTTCTCCATTGTATTCTGGAATTTCGCCTAAATTATAAGATACTTCCTGAGTTGCATTATCTAATACATTTTCATCTAGCTCAATATTTCCGAAATAAACTCCTGTAATTATTGCAATTAAAAATATTATACTTGTAATTAATTTTTTTGTTTTTCTTTTGCTCATTTTTTCACCTATTTTATATATTTTCCATTTACTCTTTTTACTATATCTCCAACATTAAAGTCTGGATATAATTCTTTATATGTATATATTGAACCACTTCCATTTTCATGTGTTAAATAAATTTTATCATCAGTTATTTTTTGCACTACAAAATTAGTATTTTCGTTGTCTCTTAATACTCCATACAAATCATCTAATTTGTACCAAGCATCATCACTTTTTATATCTATTTCTCCATTATATAACTCACATTTATCTCCATTTAACTGTACTTTTTGACCTGAGTATAGATTATAAAAATCTAATTTATTCATTTTATATATATTTTCATAAATTCCATGATTATGTAATTTCTCCAGTTCATTTTCAGTTGTATATATGTATATATCTTCTTCTTTTCCATTTTCAGGATTCAGCAATGTTATTTTTTCATTGTCTAAACCATATACTACCCCTATATTCATATTATTCCCCTTATCTAAAGCTTTTGCTAATTCATTAACGAAACTTGATACAAAATTTTTAGTTTCATTACCTAAAAGATTAAAAATTTCTAAATTCATAAATTTCCTTTCAAGAATTAAATATTTTTTTAATAAAATTTTCTTTAATATATCACATATTGTGTATTATTTACAATGCTTTTTTATTGCTTATTGATTTTTTTAATGATACAATTTATTAAAAGTTGGTGAAAAAATGTATTATACATATATGTTAAGGTGTGCAGATAATTCAATTTATACTGGAATGACAAATGATTTAAATAAAAGAATAAATGAGCATTTAACTAAAGATAAAAATGGTGCAAAATATACAAAATCACATAATGCTGTAAAACTTGAATCTGCTTGGAAAAGTAAAGATAAATCTTTGGCTTGTAAATTAGAATATCAAATAAAAACTCTTTCAAAAATGCAAAAAGAGTCTTTAATAAATGGCGAAAAATTGTCTAATTATTTAAGTGGGAAAGTTGATTGTAGAAGATATAAAAGAATTGTTTAATTTAGTGAGATAAAAAAAGTGGTAAGATTTTTCTTACCACTTTATACTTATGGTCGAGGCGACTTGTTTTTCACTTCGTCAACCTCTTATATATCAAACGTTTCATACGTTATTTCAATTTCAGAACATAATTTTAGAAAAAACTAGCTTTTCAGTCTTATTATTCCTTCTACGTCATTCCTTAGTATTTTCTAAGGATTTAACGATTTTTCTTCTTTTGTATATTCGTTGATAGAATCACCCAAAAGCATTTTAACACTATCAACATATTTTTGCGACTCTTTTCGTTGCGTTTCTATAGGAATACCTGTTTCTTCATCAACTCCTACTACAATTGTTACACTATATTTCTCTGATATATATAATTTATTACAATGCTTGTTATCGGAACAATTATGACAATCTGGACATTTATTCATTAGTTTAAGATTCCTTCTGTGATAGCAAAAAGATTTGTCTAGGCATTTACTACATTTAGGACACATAGGTCTATTGTTTTTTACTCGTGCTTTTTTTACTAAGTATGGTGCTTTTTCATTATAATTTTTCTTCTTTTTAGTCATTTTGTATTCTCCTTTTTCTTGTAAATTTCAAAGAATGTAGATTTAAAATAGATATGTCACAGCAAATTGAAAAATAAAATGCCATTTACTAAAGCAGAAAAATATTTCTTTACAGGAAAAGATTTTAGACAAATTATAGATTTATTAAAGAATAAAAGATTATAATAAAAAGCCATTCGCTATGAATGCCTTTTACTGACGCTTGTCGTTCAGCGCGGGTCAGGTCCTAATCTAGTAAACTATTTCAGACCCATTAAATAATATTATTTATAATATATATTATTCTTTATTGTACTTAAATTATACACTAAAATTTGAAAAAAGTACAAGCAAATAAATTTATTATGTTAATAGTACGACCTTAAGACTTGAAAATTTGTTTTTTTAATCAATTTATGGTATAATTATAATAGCTAGTTAAACACTATTTTATTAGGAGGAATACAGTATGAAGAAACTTGTTAAAACTAACGAAGAGCGCGTTTTCAAAACCCCTCGGATGGAGGGTGTGAAAGTCAGCTATGCTGACGATCAGGGCAACCATGTGTTGACCCACACTATCATAAAGAGTAACCCTTCTGTGGCAATCGTCGTTCGCAAGAATGGTCAGATTGCACTCATCCAGCAGTTCCGTTCCACTACTGGACGGAACTACATTGAGATTCCCGCAGGAGTCATCAATGATGGAGAATCTGAAGAGGCTGCTGCCATCCGTGAAACTCGCGAAGAAACTGGTCTCCTTGTTAAGGATGCCTACTCTCTCGTGAAGGGACCGTCTCTCCTTGATCCGTCCAAGTCTGACGAAAACTACGGCGTAGCCGTGGCTGAAGTCTATGGACTGAGGGATCAGTGTCTTGATGAGATGGAGCAGATTGACTCTAAAATCCTTTGGATGGATGAGAAAGACGTCTTCGCTCGGTTAAGGGCACAGATGTTCAAAGGGGAGCCGTTTATGGACAACCTCTTTATGTCAGGACATTCTATGTATGCGCTCATGGCATATATGATGTCCAAGTAGCCCGACAACTAGGAGAAATACCTCCGCCACCTCTTTCGATTATGAATGAGGTGGTTTTCTTTAATTAAAAAAGTCCATTTACAAACAATAGGAATTGTATGTAAATGGACTTTTAAAAGGAATTAAAAAGGATATGATCTGCCTTCGACAATGCTGTCAAATTTGACATCTCGCCATTTTTTCCAACATTGCTTTCAGAGTTCTTAAAAGAATCCTTGCAGGTAAAATATCTTCCGTGATTGGTTTTAAATAAATACCAAGTCGCAATAGGAAGAAATTCACAGAGCAATTCAGTTTTCTCTTCACTCTTTTTTCAGAACAATTCCCTCGTACCGATGAAGAAAATCATTAAGTGTCATAGTATTCCCTTTCTACCATACAAGTGCTGTGGTATGGTTCACAATTTGAACGCCTTTAGTTCATAATTCTATTATATATCAAAATGATTGAAGCGTCAAAAAAAATCAGCATTTAGATGATATAGCTTTATCTATTTCTCAATTTTTTGTTCTTCTTATCAGCAATTATTAGTTCTTTTGATTTTTCTTTTGCCCCAATCTCTTTCTTATAATCTTCTTTAATCTCTTCATATCTAGCAATAATCCCATTACAAGCTCTTTTTTGTGATTGAATAGTGTCAATTTTATCGGTAAGTTCTTTTATTTCTTTAAAAATATCTGTTTTCTCATTTTCGTCTGCAGATTTGTGTTTTCTCCATAAAATTTCTCTTTTTCCCTTTAATACGGGTAATTGATTTTCTAAATTATCTCTATAAATTTCTGCCTCACTAACAGATTTAAAACTATTTCTTGCCAAAAAATTAATTTCTTCAAAAATCATATTATTATTTCGTTTTTGTTTATAATATTCTGGAGTTTATTCTTTATATTGATTTTTAGCAGGTAGTTTTCCAAAGAAATATAAATAATGTACATATAATCTATAAAAAGAACAGGTCTTCAATAAAAATCTATTTATTTTCGGACCAGTATAAACTTTTCTGTAATACTTTTTATTTAGATTAGCAACAGGAATTTTTTCTTTTCCTTTATAATAAATTCTTTCCTTAATTCCTTGAACTGAATATCTTTCTCCAAATACTCTATCAATTCGCATATTTCTTGAATAATAAGGTGTTTTTAGAGATAAATATTTTCCTGTGTCTTTTATATTTTCATATTCTTTTGCTTTTAAAGTTAATTTGAAGTCAGAATACCTTCTAGCAGATTTTATTGCTTCATCTATATCATTTATTACCTCTTGCATTTTTTCGTCTCTACGATTAAAATAATCAATATGATTTTGCCTAAATGTTTTTTCTTTTTCGGCTCGTGGAGAACTTACTAATGATAGTCTATATTTTACACATAAATTATCAGATGTTTCTTTCATAAATGCAATTTCAGAGTTTGAATTATGATATTTCTTTCCATCAATAAATGATACGGAATTTAAAATCAGATGATTATTCACATTTTCTTTGTTTATATGAGTACATATAATTATCTGATATTTATCTCCCCATAATTCTTCTGCAAGTTCTTTTCCTATTTGATTTGCTGTTTTAGGAGATACTTCATTTCCTTTAAATGATTGTATTATATGGTAGCCTAGAGATTTATCTTCTTTATGAAAAAATTTTTTAGTAAGTTCCATTTCTTCATAAGCAGTATTTAAAGAACAATTTACACTTGATACTAGAATACCATTATCCGTTTTATCACCATTTTTACCATAATTTATAACTGCTTGCAAATTACTTTTAATTGTTTTTATTTTCATAACAGCCATTGCAATACCTCTTTCTAATTTCATGAATATACTTTCTTTTGAAAATCTAAAATAAATTTTGAAATAGTATTTTTTATATATTCTATATCTTCATTACGACCATACCTCATATTAACACTTCTTGCAATTTGATTTATATTATTTGCTATTCCAGATATATCTCTTGTAAATTCTCTGATTTCTTTTGTTGGTTGTTCTTTTATCTTGTAACCTTTAATCATACTTTGTATAAATTCAGATTCATTTAGTCCTGCTCTTTTAGATTTTTCTTTCAATATTTTTTTCTCATCTGCATTTAAATAAACTTGTTGTTTTATAGTTCTTGTTCTCATAAAATCACTCGCTCCTTTCAAAAAAATTAGGGGCTTGGGGAAGAATTTTCCCATATAAAATTTCTATAATGAAATTTTAGCTGTGTATTTATACGGGAGTATAAATGCGTCGCTTGCTTTTGATATTTCAAGTTGTAAAAATTGACCCTAATTATCCACTATTGGCTAAAAAATTGTGTAAAAAAGAAGAAACTTTGCTCTGAAATTTCTTCTAAAAACTATTTTAAAATTCCTAAATTTTTAAAATAAAAATAATTTTCTTTTGCACCTAAAAAAAACTTCTCTATCTTCATAGTCCATCATTCTTGAATATAATGAAAGTAATTTTTGAAGATTTTTACATTCTTCTTTATCTAAATTTTCTACTTCATTATCTTCAATAAGTGCTAGAATATTTGGATAATTTTCTTTTATTTCACATACTTTATTTCTTAATTTTTTATAGTCCTTATTTTTATTCCTTAATTCAATTCTTTTGCTATCTATTAGCTCACATAATTCTCCTGAATCTATATCATATAATTTCATATCTTCCATTTTCATTTCCTCCTAAACATAAATTAATTCTTTCAATATAATTTCTTCTACTGCATTTTTATTAGCATTCATTTTGCCAACCCATTCTAATTGATTAGTTGCTTTTAAATCTTCTGTAATATTTTCCTTTTCAGCAAATTGTTTCATCAATAAATTATATCTTTCAGCTGATGCTTTATCTATTTCAATTAAATGGTCTTGCAAGGTATCTTCTATAAGCATTATTGTATATTCTGCTTTTTTATTTTCTTTTAAATATCTTGCTCTCATTCTTCCATATTTACCTAGTTTTACATTCTTTCTATCTGGTAAAACTAGATTGGGAATATAATAATCTCCAACCAAGCTATATTCAATTCCTGTTTTTCCATCAATATAATTTTTGGGTAATTCTTTATTTTCCATTTTCAAACATCTCCTTTTAAATAATTTCTTTATAATTTGCAAGTAGAGTGTTAAAATCAAAACCTTCGTAATTTCTTTGTTCAAAATTTGAAGGTCGGTTGCCTTTTACTCTATTAGTATTTTTACTATTAGTATTATTAAGTCGTAATTTTTCCGAGTTCAGAGTCGTAGATTTTACGAGTCCTGAATCGTAATTTTTACGACTCCATTCAAAATCTATTTTACAAGGATAAATAAGATTCGGCTTATTTCTTCCTTGTTTCTTTTCATATATAAGATTACAATCATTTAATTCTTTAAAAGCCTTTGTAACAGTCTTATCTGATAAATGAAATAATTTTTGAATATCTCTTCTTGTAAATATTAAATATATATTGTCATTTTCATCTTTCCAGTTATTTTGAATAGAAAGATGAAATCTATCTAGTATAAATCCATATAGTAATTTACTATCAGAAGATAGATGACTATATTTAGGATTTACAAATAATTCTTTTTGGACACTTATATATTTAAATTGTAAAACTTCATTTGCTTTGAATAGTTGTATAGTATCATCCATACATTTTTCCTTTCCAACACTCATTACGACACAAATAAATTCTGGCATAAAAATTAAGACACAAATTTTTCCCACCTAACTTTTGGCTTTTTCTGGAATTTAATAAAACCGTACAAAAAAATAGCATAGCTTAAAATCCTTTAAACTACACTATTTCAGTATTTATTTAATTTCATAAAAAATTGCTGAGTTTTATTCAAACCCAGCATTTTTGGTCGAGGCGACAGGGATCGAACCTGCGACCTCATGGTCCCAAACCACGCGCGCTACCAACTGCGCTACGCCTCGATTTTTTTCAGTACCTATATAATATAGCACACTTTTTTTATAATTGCAACATTTTTTTCAAAATTCTATTGAATATTTTTACTTTTCAATGTATAATAAGTATTATCACGCAACTGTAGCTTAGCTGGATAGAGCGTTCGGCTACGAACCGGAAGGTCGGGGGTTCGAATCCCTCCAGTTGCACCAACAAAAGGATTGTACAACCGTACTATCCTTTTTATTTTATAATTTAATCTCAATAATCTCTTCAATTTGAACTTCTTCCCCATTTTCTAGTATAATTTTTCTATCATATTCATCTATTTTTACTACATTTTCTGTTACTTCAATATATTTTCCGCCATCTTTTTTAACATCTGGTATAAAATATGTAACTGTAATTTTTGGCCTATTATGTATTTTTTCTTTTATTAAAAGCAATTTTTTATTTAAAATTGTCTTTTGTTCTTCATTTATTTCTATTCTACTATTAGTTTCCCTGGCTGTTTCTTTTATTACATCATCATATCCAGTTAATGCTGAAAAAGGTGCAAATTGTGCAGATCTTTCTTCTATTGTCATTCTTACATGTTTTTCAGATACATGATGTGGTAAATTTATTATATCGTTATATTTATCACTTTTTTCTAACACCTTTTATTCTTTATGACCTCCTATTTGCTTATTTCTTTCAATAGTTGTGCCCTCTTTTTGCAAATTCATTCCTTTTATTATAGCATTTTTTCCATATTTGTTTTTTATATTAATCATTGCTTTTTGTATTTCTTTTTCTGCTTCTTCTTTTTCTCTTTTTTTATTGACTTCTTTATAGTCTACAAATAAATTAATTTGCTCATAATTGCTATTTTGCACCATATTTTCATTTACCACATTATTAACTGTAATATTGATTCTTCTTACTAAAAGTTGTTTATTAATAATTTGTTCATATAATTTTATTATATGTTCTGTAAGAACTTTGCTAGAAGATGTTTGATGGTCTATATTTATTGTTCCATGTGCATGTTTTGGTACTTTTCTTCCATATTTATCAGTTGTTATTTCTCCGTTATATTTGCTACTAATTGCTTGATTTTTCAAGTTATCTACATCATACCCAATTTCTAATACAATTTGATTTGCAACTAGCCCTTTTTCTACTAGATCTAGTGCAAGTAGTTCAGTCATTTCCTTTACAATTAGTTTTGTATTTTCGTAATTGTATGGACAATGTAAAACTTGTCCAGAGCATATACTATTTGTAGCTGGTCTATATGCCTTAATACTCTCAATTGTTACATTTTCCCATCCCCAAGCATGGTCAATTAGTAGCTCTGCATTTACGCCAAATAATTTATATAGTAGTTCTTCATTTTTAACTGACATTTTAGCTACATCACCCATTGTGTACATTCCATGCTCTTCTAGTCTTTTTGAATAGCCTTTACCAACTCTCCAAAAATCTGTTAAAGGTCTGTGGCTCCAAAGTAATTTTCTATATGCCATTTCATCAAGACCAGCTATTCTTACACCATTGTTATCTGGTTTTGCATGCTTTGCTACAATGTCCATTGCTATTTTGCAAAGATATAAATTAGTTCCAATTCCTGCGGTTGCTGTTATTCCTGTTGTTTTATAAACATCTTGCATTACTTTTGTTACTAACTCTTTTGCTCCCATATTATATGTTTTTAGGTAATGTGTAACATCTATAAATACCTCATCTATTGAATATACATATATATCATCAGATGAAAAATATTTTAAATATATATTATAAATTTTTGAACTGTATTTCATATAATAAGCCATTCTTGGTGGTGCTATTATATAACTTAATTCTAAATTTTTATTTTTCTTTAATTCAATATCACTATATGATGATCCTGTAAATGTTCTATTTGTTGCCTTTCTTTTTCTGTATACATTTATCTCTTTTACTTTTTGAACAACTTCAAAAAGCCTTGCTCTACCTGGTATTCCATAGGATTTTAGTGCTGGGCTTACAGCAAGGCAAATTGTTTTTTCTGTTCTACTACTATCAGCAACTACTAAGTTTGTAGTAATTGGGTCTAGTCCTCTTTCTTTACATTCAACAGAGGCATAAAAGCTTTTTAAATCTATTGCTACATATATTTTACTTTCTTCATTATGCATAGCAATCTTCCTTTCATCACTCTGTTTTATTATATCAACTTATTTGCGTTTTGTAAACGCTTGTTTGTAAGTAATTATTGTAAATTTTTAATACTTGGTGCATATATTGATTTTCCATCAATTGCATAAGACATTGATTGATATATTTTTAAAAAGTAATAACCTGGTGCATTTATAATTGGGTAATGTTTTGCAATTACTACATTTTTTGCTGTAATAACATTTCCTTTTTCTGTTGTTACTTCATAATAGCCACCTTTTTCTTTTAAATCTATAACTTTTGTGTGTTCATATGCCATTGGGTGCCATTGGGGACGGAGAATTTTGGCACACATAATAATATTTTACATCTTTTTAATTTAAAAATGTGCCAAAATTCTCCGTCCCCAATGGCACATTATTTTTTCGATAGTTTAACTGTAATGTTACTTTCTCTTTTATTACGTAAAACCTTAAATATAACCTCATCTCCAGGCTTTTTAGTATAAATGTAACTTCTCAAATCACACATTTTCTCAAGTGCGATTCCATCAACTTCCAATAATATATCTTTTTCTTTTATTCCATACATTTCTGCAGATGATTTGTTATTAACTTGTACCACATAAATTCCGTCATCAATTTCCAAATTATTATCTAAATAAGGTATTATATTTTTATCATAAGCAAATACACCCAAGTATGCTTCTTCAAACTCTCCTGATGTTACAAAACTTTGAATAATTGTTTTTACTATATTTATTGGAATTGCAAACCCTATACCTTCTGCAGATGTAATTTTTACACTATTTATTCCTATAACTTCTCCACTTTCGTTTACAAGTGGTCCTCCACTATTTCCGGGGTTTATTGTAGCATCTGTTTGTATTAAATTTTCCATATATGAAGATTTTTCGTCTTCATTTAAAATTATTGTTCTATTTGTTGCACTTACAATTCCAGATGTTACAGTTCTTTGAAATTCAAACCCAATTGGATTTCCAATTGCATATACAATTTGTCCTAATTTCACATCAGATGAATTTCCTAAAGTTATATATTGCAAGTTTTTTGCATTTATTTTTACAATTGCCAAATCTAAATCTGTGCTTGACCATACAACATTTCCCTGATAACTTTTTCCTGTTGCAAGTGTTACATAACAATTACTATATTTTTCCCCTGAAACATGCTCATTTGTTAATATATAGCCATTTTCAGAAACTATAATTCCTGTTCCTAATCCCAATTTTGATGTTCCATCTTTTAAAAATATTGAATTTCCTGTGCTTTTTAATTTGGAAATTCCAACTACACTTTCAGTAACTCTCTCAAGCATTTGTGTAATAGTTTCATTTTCTTTTTTAGTTTTTTCAACAGTTTGCGATATTTTACTTGCCTCATAAGGTTTAATTATTTGTGTTGGTGTTTCAATATTAAAATACAAAATGTATGTAAGTGCCATAAGTATAGTTATTAAAATAATTATAAAAGTTGTTATAAAGTATTTTTTTACCCTATCTTTTCTTTGCTTTCTTCTTATATATTCTTCCATTGTGCCCTCCTTTTGCTAAAATTATGAACACAAAAAATAATTTTAATCATAATTAAAATAAATTCCCATATTTCCCCATTTTTTTACTATATTTTCATTGATTTTTAGCATTATTTCATATATAATTTACCTAGAATTTTTGTGAAAACACTAATAAAGGGGATTTTTCATTATGGAGAAAAATTTATATAATTTAACCAACCCACAAAAGTCAATTTGGCTTATGGATCAAGTAAATCCTGGCACAAATTTAAATAACATTGGTGGACCTGTTTTAATTAATGATTCTGTCAATGTTCCATTATTGGAAAAAGCTTTAAATTTATATATAGAAAAAAATGAAGCTACTCGTTTACGTATAAAACTAGTAGACTCTTCACCTATGCAATATGTAGCAGATTATTCTTATTTTACAATTCCTGTTACAAAGCTAAAAAATGAAAAAGAATTAGAAGATTGGAATCAAAAAATAATTGATACTCCATTTAATGTTTTTGACTCTAATTTATATTCACTTAGCATTTTTGTATTACCAGATGGACGTGGTGGTTTTAATGCAACATTACATCACCTTATTACAGACGCTTGGAGTATGAGCCTTTTAATTACTGAAGTAATGAGTAATTATTCAAATCTTATTCATAATAATTCTGTAGATTATGTTTTCCCTAATTATACAGATTTTATTGACGCTGAAAATAATTATATAAATAGTGAGAAATTCCCAAAAGATAGATTATTCTGGGACGAATATTTTGAAAATTGCCCAGAATTATGCTCAATTTCATCAAACAATATTAATTCAAATATGATTGCTAAGAGAAAAAGCTATATTTTAAATTCAGATTTATTTGCAAAAATAAATGATTTTTGCAAGTTATTAAATTGCTCTGTTTACACATTTTTTATGTCTATTTATTCTATCTATTTGTCTAAACTAACCAATATATCAGAGCCTATTATAGGTACACCAGTATTAAATAGAACAAATTTCAAAGAAAAACATACAAGTGGTATGTTTATTAGCACTGTGCCTTTTAAAGCAAAAGTTGATAGTAATATTACTTTTTCTGAATTTGTAAAATCTGTAGCAATTACTCAATTAGCTATATTTAGGCATCAAAAATACCCTTATTCACATCTATTAGAAGATTTGAAAAAGAAATATAATTTTTCAGAAAATTTATATGATATTGCCCTTTCTTATCAAAATGCTAGAGACAATAAAGAAAATTGTGATATAGATTATTCTTCTGGATGGCTATTTTCAGGAAAATGTACAGACACATTACAAGTACATTTTTATGATATGGATAATACAGGTGATTTAAATATTTTTTATGATTATCAACTAGATAAATTAAGTGATGAAGAAATTAATACTTTGCACGAAAGAATAATGAATATAGTTAATCAAGTTCTTTTAAATAATGAAATTGAAATAAAAAATATTGAAATAGTAACTGAAAATGAAAAAGAATTCTTCATTAGTCAGTTTAATAACAATATTTTAGATTATTCTAAAGAAAAAAGCATTATAGAATTATTTGATGAGCAAGTTAAACTACATCCTAACGCAATTGCAGTTTCTGATGATAAAAATTCTATTTCATATATTGAGTTACAAAAGCGTATAAATAGCCTATCTTATGAATTACAAAAACAAGGAGTAAAAAAAGGTGATGTTGTTTCTACATTTTTAAAACGTTCTCCTGAGTTAATAATTTCTCTACTTGCAATTATGAAAATAGGTGGAATTTACTTACCAATTTCTACTTCTCTACCAGAAGAAAGAGTTGAATATATTTTAAATGACAGTAATTCGCGTTGTTGCATTACAGCATCTAATTGCTCTTACTTAAAAAACGTAATTTTTATAGATAAAATAAATAATCAAAATTCACAACTAACTCCTGTAACTTATTTGCCAGATGATGTTATTTACACTATTTACACTTCTGGTTCTACAGGAAATCCAAAAGGTGTTCAAGTTACAAACAAAAATTTAAATAACTTTGTTTGTTCTTTTAACAAGTATTTTGATCATAAAGTATCAACACAAGATATTTGTTTGGCTAGTACAAATATATCTTTTGATGTTAGTATTTGGGAAATTTTCTTCACATTACTAAATGGAGCTCAATTATATTTATATGATGAAGATAATATTTCAGATATTTTCCATTACTGTGATGTTATTTTAAAACATAATGTTACTATGTTATATATACCACCTAATATTTTGGAAAATGTATATTCAATTTTACATGAATCTAATAATGTTAAAATTGATAAGATTTTAGTTGGAGTTGAGCCAATAAAAAATTCTACTATTCAAAAGTTCTTCAGTTTAAATGAAAATATGCAAATAGTTAATGGGTATGGCCCTACTGAAACAACTATATGTTGTACTGCTTTTAAAGTAGCTAAAAAAGAAGCAAATGACAATTCTATTATTCCTATTGGAAAGCCTTTATATAACTTAACTGCATATGTATTAAATAAGGACCTAAACATTGTGCCTGAGGGTATTGCTGGAGAGCTATTTATTGGTGGTGATAATGTTACAAAAGGTTATTTAAATAATGAGACTTTAACTAATGAAAAATATATTCAATCTCCTTTTAAAGCTGATGAAAGATTATACAGAACTGGTGATTTAGTAAAATTCTTACCTGATGGTAACTTGTTATTTGTTGGTAGAGATGACAAACAAGTTAAAGTAAGAGGTCATCGTATTGAAATAAATGAAATTGAAAATACTATTTCAATGTACCCTAATATTCAAAAATGTATTATTAATTTAAGAAATAATAACCAAGTTATTGTTGCATTTATTGTGGCTAGCACTAATATTTCAACTAAAGATTTAAAGCAATTTTTATTAACAAAATTGCCTGCTTATAGTGTGCCAAATTTTATTATTCAATTAGATAGTTTTCCAACAACTGCAAATGGAAAAATTGATAAAAAGCAATTAAATAATATTGAAATTAATTTTTCTATGAATTATGTTGCTCCACAAAATGAGTTGCAACAACAATTAGTTGATATTTGGAGTGAAATATTACAAGTTAATAATATTGGTATTGAAGACAGCTTTTTTGAAATTGGTGGTGACTCTTTATCATCAATAAGATTGGTATCTGAAATTTATAATAAATTTGGTATAAAGTTAACTGTAAATAATATTTTTGAAAATGACACAATTGAAGACCTTGCAGTTTATATGCAAGCTCAAAATGCCTCATTAGTTGAAAATATTGAAAAAGCAAAAATATCAGATTCATACCCTTTGACTTCAGCTCAAAAAGGTATTTACTATGCTGTTAGCTTAGAAGAAAATCCTTCTATTACCTATAATACTCCTGGTGGAATTTTCTTAACAGGAAATTTAAATATTAAAAAACTTGAAGATTGTATTAATACATTAATTAAAAAACATGTAGCACTTAGAACATATTTTACTATGCAAAATAATGAACTTGTCCAAAAAATAGATGACAATATTAATTTTAGTTTAAAAATAGAAAATGGAAATATTAATGATGTTGACACTATTTTTGCTAAATTTGTTCAGCCTTTTGATTTAAGCAAGGCTCCACTTTTTAGAATAAAATTAATTGAATTTGATAAAACACATTATTTGTTGTTGGTAGATTTCCACCATATTATTTGTGATGGTACTTCTATTGGAATTTTTACAGCAGAATTAGTAAATTTATATAATGGAAATTCAATTAAAGAAAATAACTTTGATTATATTGATTATGCTATTTTTGAAAATAAACTAAAATCTTCTGAAAAATATAATCAAATGAAACAATTTTGGAAGTCAAAATTTGATGGGGAACTTCCTGTATTAAATATGCCTACAAATTTTGCAAGGCCAGCTAATCGCTCTTTTGAAGGTGATGAAGTATTATTAAATATTACAAATGCAGATGAAATATACACATTGTGTAAAAGTCTACACACCACACCATACTTTTTCTTATTATCTGTTTACTATATTCTTCTTAGTAAATATACTAGTCAAGAAGATATTATTGTAGGAACTGCTGTTGCTGGAAGAGATGATGCAAATTTTGCAAATATTTTAGGTATGTTTGTAAATACGTTGGCATTACGTGAAAAAATTGATTCTAACTTATCTTTTAATGAGTTTTTAAATATAGTAACTCAAACTGGACTTGCATGTTTAGAAAATCAAACTTATCCATTTGATGAGTTAGTAAAAGAATTAAATTTAAATAGAAATACAAACCGAGCTCCTTTATTTGATACAATGTTTGTATATCAAAATGAAGAAAGTGCTTTAATAGACTTTTCAGGTGTTGAAACAAAACTTTATACCCCATGTTCTAAAGTTTCAAAATTTGATTTTTCATTAGATCTAACGCCAAAATCTAATGTTATATCAGCTCGTTTAGAATATGCTACAAGTCTATTTACAAAAGATTTTATGACTCAATTTTTAAATCATTATATAAGTTTAATAAAATTAATTTTAAATGATATTCATGTTACTATTAAAGAAATTAGTTTATTAAATAAAGATGAAAAATTAGAAATTGAAAAAACATATAACAGCTCTATTTTACCTTATGATGAAAATGTTAAATTAGTTGAATTATTTGAAAATGAAGCAGAAAAAAATCCAAATAATATTGCTATTCGTTTCAATGGTTCTTCTATTACATATGAAGAATTAAATAAAAAGGCAAATCAAATAGCAAACTTTTTAATTAGTAAAAATGTAAAAAGAAATCAAATTGTAGGAATTCTTCTTCCTCGTACACCAGACTTGCTATTTGCTATGTTAGGTATATTAAAATCTGGTGCTGGTTATATGTTAATTGATACAAGTTTGCCATATGATCGTATTAGTTTTATGCTAGAAAATGCTCATTCAAACTATTTAATAACTAATAAAGACTCAAAAAATATTGATGGTGTTGAAAAACTTTATTTAGATGAATTGCCTCTAGAAAATTATAGTGCACAAAATGTAAATGCCTATAGTGATAATGAAGACAGTTTTGCAGTTATTTATACATCTGGCTCTACTGGCACTCCAAAAGGTGTAGAGTTAAAACGAAAAGGTGTTATAAATATGCTAAGTAATTATAAAGCTTTTCTTTATACTGATACTTGTACAAACTTTTTAAGTATGAGTAGTGTAGCATTTGATATGTTTATTGTAGAAAACTTTGTGCCATTACTTTCTGGTAAAACTGTAATATTAACAAATGAAGAAGAACAAAAAATACCATTATATACAAACACATTAATAGAGCAAGAACATGTAAACTTTATTTTAACTACTCCTTCTAGAATGGACTTATTACTTTCTGTAGGTTCAAATTGGAATACTATAAAAGTTATACAATTAGGTGGAGAAGTTTTTCCTTCAAATTTATATGATAAAATAAAAGCTCAAACTTCTAATGCTCATATATTTAATGGTTATGGTCCTTCTGAAATTACTGCTTGTTGTACAAGTAAAGAAGTTTACAATTCTAATGATATAACTATTGGTAAGCCATTTGCTAATACACAATTGTGGATTTGTAATAAAGATTTAAACATATGCCCTATTGGTGTTGAAGGTGAAATTTGTGTTGCAGGTCTTGGAGTTGGTAAAGGTTATATTAATAACCCTGATTTAACTAATAAAAGTTTTGTACCAAATCCTTTTGGAGATGGAATTATGTACAAAACTGGTGACATTGGAAAATACAAATCTAATGGTGATATTGAGTTTATTGGCAGAAGAGATTCACAAATTAAAATACGTGGCCTTAGGGTTGAATTATCTGAAATTGAAAATCAGTTTTTGAAAATACCTGAAATAACTAATATTTGTATAATTTATAAAAAAGAAACTGTACCTTATTTAGCTGCATTTTTCACATCATCTGGTGAGATTGAAACATCAGTAATAAGAAAGCAGTTGTCTGAAACCTTACCATTATATATGGTGCCAAAATATATTATAAAATTAGACAAGCTTCCAATTACTTTAAATGGTAAAATAGATAAAAAACAATTAGAAAATTATTCTATAAGCCAAGTTGAAACTAGAACCTATGTTGCACCTAGAAATGAGACTGAAAAACTATGTTGTAACATATGGGAAAGCCTTTTAAACTGTCAAATTGGTATTGATGATGATATATTTGAAATGGGTGCTGACTCTTTACTTGCAATTAAATTCAAAACAGAATTATTAGCTTATAATATTAATATTACATATTCTGATATTTTTAAATATCATACAGTTAGAGAGCTTGTAAGCACACATGGCGAATATGATATTGAATTATTAGATAACAAAGATTTTGTTGAATGCCATAATGCATTAGAAAAAAATGTTGCATCTAATTTTGCTACATCTCTTTCTAACTTACAGTCTTCAAGTTATAACAATATTTTACTATTAGGAGCTAATGGATTTGTTGGTAGCCATATTTTATATAGTTTTATTAAAAATGATACTGGTAATGCTTATTGCATTGTTCGTGACAAAGACAGAAAAGAAGGAAAAACTAGATTTTTAGAAACATTACATTTCTACTTTGGAAATGAATTAGACCATTATTTAAATAATAGAATTTTTGTTATTAATTCTAGTATTTTAGATGAAAACTTTGGTATGAGTGAAAAAGATTATTTAGAATTGCTTAATAGCATTGATGTTATTATTAATTCAGCTGCAATTGTAAAACACTATGGTAATGAGGAAAAATTTAAAAAAATAAATGTTGGTTTAACAGAAAAACTTATTGATATATGTACAAAGTTCAATAAAAGATTACTTCATGTCTCTTCTTTAAGTGTATCTGGAAATTTATCTTTAGATGGTAGTTATGCAGATAGAATACATGAAGTTACTGAGAATATGAATTTTTCTGAGCATAATTTATATATTGGTCAAATTCTAGATAATGAATATATTAAAAGTAAATTTTTATCTGAAAAATTGATATTAGAAAATATAAGTAAAAATGGTTTGCAAGCACAAATTTTACGTTTAGGCAACATTACTAATAGATATTCAGATGGTGCTTTTCAAATAAATTACCAAGAAAATGCATTTTTGGAACGTATGCTTACATTTATAGAGCTTGGTTATGTTCCAAATAATCTATTGGATATGTATATTGAATTCACACCAGTTGATGTTTGTGGTAATGCAATAATAAAAATTTTACAAAACTATGTACCTGATTTTTCAGTATATCATTTATATAATGATAATCATGTGTATATGAATGAATTTTTGAAAATTCTTCAAGAAGAAAATATTAATATTGTTTCTGTTTCTCCTGAGGAGTTTGGTAAAAAAATTACAGACTTGTCAAAAAATGCAAAAAGTGCTAATATACTTTCTGGAATTATAAATGATTTAGGACCAGATAAACAATTAGAGTATAAATCTAATATTAATATTCTTTCAGATTTTACTAAAGCATTTTTATACCATATTAATTTTAAATGGCCTAAAATCGATGAATCATATTTGAAAAAATATATTAACTATTTAAGAAAATATTTAGCCTAAAAGTTGATAGATGTATAATTATATACATCTATCAAATGTATTTATTTAAAGGAGTATTAAACTTATGAAAAATTTAAACTATTTGGTTATTCTTATTATATCTGCAATAATTATGACTGTATTATTGTTAGTTATTAAAAAAACTCAAAAAACTAAAAAACAAATTTATTATTCTTTCATAACTTTAGTTGGTTTAATGTTAGTTTGGACAATTAGTTTAATTATGCAAATTCTGTGTCAAAATACATCTATTCCGCCTGTATATTTTGAATATACTGCTGCTTTTGGTGGATGTTTTTTATCTGTTGCATTTTTCTTTTTTGCATTAATTATGTCTAAAACAAAAATTAAATTTAAGCTTTGGTATTTGCTTTTATTTGTTATACCTATACTTTCATGTATTTGCTTATGGACAAATGATTTCCACCATTTATTTTATGCAAAATACTCTATTAATTTAAATGATACTGTAAAGGGCCCATTTATAATGGTCCATTCAGTTTATACATTTGCTTTATTAATACTTGCTATATTTATATTATTTAAATACTCATTTAAAACATCAGGTTTCTTTTCTAAGCAATCATTATTAATTGTTTTAGGAGCTCTTATTCCTTTAGTTATTAATTTGCTTGGAATGCTTGGTATACCTATGACAGTATATTTAACGCCTATATGTTTTGCACTTACAATTTTATTTTTTGCATTGGCTGTATTTAGGTTTGGATTAATGAAAGTAACCCCAATAGCATTGCAAACAATTGTGGATAAAATTTCAGATGGTTACTTAGTTTTGGATGAAAATGGTATTATTACAGATTTTAATGCTACAGTATTAAAAATGTTTAAGCTTGATGGGAATTACATTAGAGGAAAAAACTTATTTGATATAGTAAATACAGGAAATTATTTTTCTGTTAACACTGAAAAATTAAAAAACTGTATTGATATTGCAAAAGATACTCCTGATACATTTCATTTTGAAAAAAAATTAGTTAATGAAGACAAATATTTTAATATAGAAATTAATAGTATTCAAAATGATAAAACTTTTCTAGGAATTTTAGTATTATTTAAAGATACAACTCAACATATGCTTGATATGCAAACAATTAAAAATAATCAAAATATGCTTATGGAAAGAGAACGTTTAGCTTCACTTGGTCAGTTAATTGGTGGTATAGCTCACAACTTAAAAACTCCTATAATGTCTATATCTGGTGCAGCTGAAGGTCTTACAGATTTAGTTAAAGAATATGAAGCATCTGTAGGAGACCCTGAGGTTACTGTACAAGATCACCATGATATTGCAAAAGACATGAAGGATTGGATAGACAAAATACGTTCTTATACAGAATATATGTCAGATGTTATTACTGCTGTTAAAGGCCAGGCTGTTACAATGTCTGAAGAACAAGCTGTATCATTTACTTTAGACGAATTAGTTAAACGTGTAAATATTTTAATGAAACATGAATTAAAAAATGCCTTAGTAGAGCTAAATGTTTGCATGAAAACAGATGAAAGAACTGTATTAAAAGGAAATATAAACAGTTTGGTACAAGTTATAAATAACATGGTTTCAAATGCTATACAATCATATGATGGTAAACCTGATAATAAAATTGATTTAATTTTATCAAAACAAAATAATAATGTTGTTATTTCTGTAAAAGATTATGGAAATGGCTTACCAGATGAAGTTCAAAAGAAATTATTTAAAGAAATGATAACAACAAAAGGTAAAAATGGTACTGGACTTGGATTATTTATGTCATACTCTACTATTCGTGCTCATTTTAATGGCAATATTACTTTTGAAACAGAAAAAGGAAAAGGAACTACATTTAATGTAATCCTACCACTTTAATATTTACTCATATGTATAAAATCTAGTGTTTTCAACTAAATGCTAGATTTTTTTTATGCAAAAGCTGTACAATTCGACAAGTTATGATATAATGATGTTGTCATCTTGAATAGATTACAATAAACGTTGAGGTGAGATTATGAGAAAAAACATGCAAAGCGCAAATGATAAAGGTTATAGAATTATAGCAGTTGATGATGAGGAAGGAATTGTTGATTCTTTATCAATTTTCTTAAAGAGATCTGGCTATGATTTTACAGGTGTTACTGACCCAATGGAAGCAATTGAAAAGGTTAAAAATGAACATTTTGATTTAATGATTTTGGACTTTATTATGACACCTATTCATGGAGATCAGGTAGTTGAAGAAATACGTAAATTCAATAAGGAATTATATATTTTGTTACTAACTGGTCATAAAGATTTGGCTCCACCTTTGGAAACAATTAGAAAATTAGATATTCAAGGTTATTGTGAAAAAAGTGATAAATTTGATCAATTACTTCTTTTAATTGAGTCTGGAATTAAGTCAATTGAGCAAATGAATGAAATAAAAAGAATAAATGAAGAGCTTTCTTCTACTTATGAAAAACTAGAAAGAGCCTACTTAGACAGTATTCAAACTTTAAGATATACTGTTGAAGCTAAAGACCCATATACCAGAGGACATTCAGATAGGGTTTCTAAGTATTCTGTTTTAATTGGAAAATATTTAGGATTATCTGATACTGATTTAAAAACTCTAGAAGTTGGTGGTTTATTCCATGATATTGGAAAAATTGGTATTCCTGATAGTATTTTATTAAAGGAATCTAAATTGACAGATGATGAATATTCACAAATAAAAAACCATCCTTCAATAGGTGCTCATATTTTGTGTAATGCTGAAGTTTTTCAAGATATTATACCAATTGTAAAGCATCATCATGAAAGATTTGACGGGACTGGTTACCCTGGAAAACTAAAAGGCAACGATATTCCTTATCTTGCGAGAATAGCTGCTGTTGCAGATACTTTTGATGCTATGACATCAAGGAGAACTTATCGTGATCCTTTAAGTTTAGATGTTGTAAAAGCTGAATTTGAAAGATGCTCTGGAACACAATTTGACCCAGAAATTGCAAAAGTATTTTTAGATATTTTAAATAATCATTATGATGAAGTAAATGAAATTCAAGAACAATTTAAATAAGGGGATATTCTATGTTTAAAGTTTTAGTTCTATCATGTAGTACAGGTGGTGGCCATAATTCTGCTGCAAGTGCTATAACAGAGGAATTAAGAAATAAAGGAGTTCAAGTTGATTTTAAAGAATATTTGGACTTAATAAATTATAAGATAGCTAATGTTGTAAATAAATTATATATTAGTTCAACAAAAGGAAATGGTGCTGTTTTTAAAAGAGTTTATAAACTAGGTGAATTATATGAAAAGACAAAAATTACATCTCCGGTTTATGGTGTAAATAAATTACATAGAAGAAAATTATATAATTATATTGTTGAAAATAAATATGATTATGTTGTAGTTACTCACCTATTCCCTGCTGAAGTTTTAACTGCTATTAAAAAACAACATGACATACATTTTATTGCAGTTGCAACAGATTATAAATCAATTCCATTTTGGCCAGAAACTAATCCAGACTATTTTATAATTCCACATAAAGATTTAATTGAAGATTTTACTAAAAAAGGTATCAGCCACGAAAAGCTAATACCTTTTGGTATTCCTGTGTCAACTAATTTTAGTAAAGATTTAGATAAATCTAAAATATTTGCTGAATTAAATCTAGATAAAAATAAAAAATATATATTAGTTATGACAGGAAGTATGGGTTTTGGAAATGTTACAGGTATAATAGATGTTTTACAGAATGAAATTTCTGAAACAATTTTAGTTGCCTGTGGTAATAATAAAAAAGTTTATGAAGATATTTCAAATAATTATAACTCAAATAAAGTAATTCCTATAGGTTTTACTCCACAAATTTATAAATATATGACTATAAGTGAGCTTTTATTAACTAAGCCTGGTGGTCTTACAACAACAGAAGCTGCCACAATAAATATTCCTATTATTCATACTATGCCAATACCTGGCTGTGAAACATATAATGCAGAATTTTTTGGGAGTCATGGAATGTCTATCAGCTGTAAGAATACTAATGATATAAAAAATGCAGTAATATCTCTTTTAACTGATAAAAATAAAATGGAAAATATAATAAAAGCACAAAAACAAAATATAGATAAAAATGCTTGTAGCAAAATTTGTGAATTTATAATAGATGAAATAAGGAAATATAGTAAATGAAAGAAAATTTACAATCAAATGTAAATAATGAAAATGAAGATATAATAAAAATGTGGGAACCACTTAAATTTGATATTGGCTTAAATTATAAATATGTAAAAAATAATATATTTTTTAAGTTAATATCAAATTTATTTTACTACATCATAGTTGCACCAATTATTTTTTTAATTTCTAACATTATTTTTGGACTAAAAATTGAAGGAAAAGAAAATTTAAAAAATATTAAGACTGGTGCTATTTCAGTATCAAACCATGTGCAATATATAGATTGTGCAATGCTTGGTCTTGCATGGTTTCCTAGAAGAATATATTACACTGCTAAAACTGATGGTTTTAAAATGCCTGTGGTTAGGCATTTAGTACGTTTGTTATATGCTATTCCTATACCAGAAAAAATTTCTTGTAAAGAAAATTTTTATAAAGCAATTGATGATTTATTAGCTAAAAATAAAGTAGTACATTTTTACCCTGAAGCTTCTTTGTGGCCATATTACAATAAATTACGTAATTTTAAAAATGGTGCATTTAAAATTGCTTCAAAAAATAATGTACCAATTATTCCATTTGTGTTTAGTTTTAGAAAGCCAACTGGTATTTTAAAGCTTTTTAAATCTAAACCTTGCTTAATTTTAAGTGTTCTACCACCTGTTTATCCAAAACAAAATTTAGCATTTAATGAAAGGTATTTAGATTTAAAAGAAAATGTATACAAAAAAATGAGTGAAAAAATATAAAATATATTCTTTCACTCATTTTTTATGCATCTTTCATTGATAGTTGAACTTTTTGTCTCTCTTGGTCAATTCCAATAACTTTAACTTTTACAATATCTCCAACTGAAACTACATCAGATGGATTTTTTACAAAGCTATTACTTAATTGTGAAATATGTACTAACCCATCATGTTTTACACCTATATCAACAAAAGCGCCAAAGTCTGTAACATTTCTAACAGTTCCTGTTAAAACCATTCCATCTCTTAAATCTTCAAATTTAAGTACATCTGCTCTTAATATTTGCTTAGGCATTTCATCTCTTGGGTCTCTACCTGGTTTTGACATTTCTTCAATAATATCTGCTAAAGTCATTTCTCCAACATCAAGCTCTTTTGCTGTTTCTTTTACATCTACTTCTAATAATTTAGCTTTTATTTCTGATTGTTTTTCTTTATTTAATAAATCTTCTTTTTTGTATCCTAATTTATTAAGTAAATTTTCTGCAACAGAATAACTTTCTGGGTGAACTCCTGTGATTTCTAAGGCATTTTTTCCACCAGGAATTCTAATAAATCCTGCACATTGCTCAAATGCTGCTTTTCCTAATTTAGGAACTTTTAGCAATTCTTTTCTTTCAGCTAATTTACCATTTTCATCACGATATTTTACTATGTTATTTGCAATAGTTTTATTTATTCCTGCTACATAAGAAAGTAATGATGGTGTAGCCGTATTAACATCAACTCCAACTTCATTTACTGCGTCTTCAACAACACCAGTTAAGCTTTCTGTTAATTTCTTTTGGTCAACATCATGTTGGTATTGCCCTACTCCTATAGCCTTAGGATCTATTTTTACAAGTTCTGCAAGTGGGTCTTGCAATCTTCTTGCAATTGATATTGCACCTCTTAAAGATACGTTTATATCTGGATATTCTTCTGTTGCAAGTTTTGATGCAGAGTATACAGATGCTCCAGCTTCACTTACAATTGCATAATGAAGTGGTCTTTCAATTTCTTTAATCATATCTGCAACAAAGCTTTCAGACTCTCTTGAAGCTGTTCCATTTCCTATTGCAATAATATCAACTTTATATTTTTCTATTAAAGCTTTTAGCTCTTTTTTTGCACCTTCTACATCATTTTGCGGTTCTGTTGGGTATACAGTAGTAGTTGCAAGTAATTTTCCTGTTTCATCAATTACTGCAATTTTACAACCTGTACGATATGCTGGGTCAAACCCCATTACTGTTAAACCTTTTAAAGGTGCTGCTAAAAGTAAAGGTTTTGCATTTTTTCCAAATACTTTAATAGCTTGAGTTTCTGCCTTTTCTGTTAAGTCAGAACGAATTTCTCTTTCAATAGATGGTTCAATTAATCTGCTCCAACTATCTGCAATTGTTTCTTCTAATATTGTAGTAAATTGAGTTTTTTGTTTAATAATGTCTCTATTTATTAAATCTAAAATTTTATCCTCTGGCTTTTCAATTTTTACTTTTAAAAATTCTTCAGCTTCTCCACGATTAATAGCTAAAATTCTGTGGCTAGGTAAATGATTTACCTTTTCGCTAAATTCATAATACATATTATATGGTGTTTTTTCTTCTGGCTTTGTAGCTTTAGTTATTATAACACCTTCTCTATAGCAAATACGTTTAATTTGCTTACGGTATTCAGGGTTATCTGATATAATTTCTGCAATAATATCTTTTGCACCTTGAATAGCATCTTCTACAGTTGCTACAACTTTTTCTTTGTTATTTTTATCTTCTTCTGATAATTTATCAATATTTACATATTGTTTTGCAATTTCTTCAATTGGTGTTTTTTTTGTTTGAGCTAATATAATTTCAGCCAATGGCTCTAATCCTTTTGCTTTAGCTACTGTAGCTCTTGTCTTTTTCTTTTGTTTATATGGTCTATATATGTCTTCAACTTCTGCTAATGTTTTAGCATTTTCTAAATTTGCAACTATTTCGTCTGTAAGTTTTCCTTGATTTTCAATTGATGTTTTTACTTCTTCTTTTCTTGCTTCTAAGTTACGAAGGTATGTAAGTCTTTCTCCTAAATCTCTTAAGGTTTCATCTGAAAGACCACCTGTTACTTCTTTTCTATAACGTGCAATAAAAGGTATTGTATTTCCTTCATTAATTAATTCAATTGTTCTTACAACTTGCACTAATTTTATATTTAATTCTTCTGCAATTATATTTGCAATTCTTTCTTGTGTATCCATTTATTCTACTCCTAAATATTCATTATATGTAACTTCTCTATCTATTACTGTATCTGCTTTTATATCAATAATTCTATTTGCAACAGTTTGAGTTAATTGATGGTCATGTGAAGTAAATAACATGTTTCCTTTAAACTTTTTCATTCCCTCGTTTAACGCTGTAATAGATTCCATATCTAAATGGTTTGTTGGTTCGTCAAAAATTAAAAAGTTTGCTCCTGATAACATCATTTTTGAAAGAACGCATCTTACTTTTTCTCCACCTGAAAGTACATTTACTTTTTTAAGTGCTTCTTCGCCTGAAAATAGCATTCTTCCTAAAAAGCTTCTTACATATGTTTCATCAGGATCTTTTGAATATTGTCTTAACCAATCTGTAATTGATAAGTCTGACTCAAATAAATAGTTATTATCTTTTGGAAAATAGCTTGATGTAATTGTTGTACCCCATACTACTTCTCCTTCATCTGGTTCAAGTTCGCCTGCTATAATTTGAAATAATACAGTTTTTGCATTTTCATTATCTGCCAAAAATGCTATTTTATCATTTTGTTTTACTGTAAATGAAACATTATTTAATATTTTTTCTCCATTTATTGTTTTAGATACATTTTTTACATGTAAAATTTCTTTTCCTGGTTCTCTATCTGGTTTAAAATCCACATAAGGATATCTTCTGTTAGATGGTTTAATTTCATCTAATTCAATTTTTTCTAATGATTTTTTACGAGATGTTGCTTGTTTTGATTTTGAAGCATTTGCGCTAAATCTTGCAATAAAGTCTTGTAATTCTTTAATTTTTTCCTCTTTCTTTTTGTTAGCCTCTTTCATTTGTTTTAATGCAAGTTGGCTAGATTCATACCAGAAATCATAGTTTCCTGGATATACTTTAATTTTACCAAAGTCAACATCTGCAATATGTGTACAAACTTTATTTAAAAAGTATCTATCATGTGATACAACAATAACTGTATTCTCAAAGTTTATTAAAAATTCTTCAAGCCAGCTAATACTTTTTAAATCTAAATCGTTTGTGGGCTCGTCAAGTAAAAGTATATCTGGGTTTCCAAACAATGCTTGTGCTAGCAATACTTTTACTTTATCTTTTGCTTCTAGATTGCTCATAAGTTCATAATGTTTTTCTGGTGTTATTCCTAAATCGTTTAATAACACTGCTGCATCTGACTCAGCATTCCATCCATCTAATTCAGCAAAACGTTCTTCTAGTTTAGCAGCTTTCATTCCATCTTCTTCTGAAAAATCAGGCTTTGCATATATTGCATCTTTTTCTTTCATTATTTTATATAGTTCATCATTTCCCATAATTACTGTGTCCATAACAGTATATTCCTCAAAAGCAAAGTGGTCTTGTTTTAAAACAGATAATCTTTCTGTTTTTTCCTTTGTTACTTCACCTTTACTTGGTTCAAGTTCTCCTGATAGAACCTTTAAGAATGTTGATTTTCCTGCACCATTTGCTCCAATAATTCCATAGCAACATCCTTTGTTAAATTTTATATTTACATCTTCAAATAAAGTTCTTTTTCCAAATCTAATTGTTACTCCGGTAGCTGTAAGCATTGCTTCTCCTCCTTATTTTTTACATACTTCGTATATTATATCATATTTTTTAATATTGTAAAGGAAAAAAAGCCTGAATTGCTTTAGCAATCCAGGCTTTTTTAGCTTTTATCTATCAAATAATAATTTTATTGCCCATAATCCAGAAATTCCCACTAGAATATAAATTATTCTGCTTATTATTGACATTGCACCAAATATTGCATCGACTAAATTAAAATTAAATATTCCGACTAGTCCCCAATTAATTGCTCCAATTATTATTAAAACTAAAGCAATTGTATCTATTACTTTCATTAAATTACATCCTCCTTTAAAAATTATTTTAAAAGTTTTCACTATAAAGTATATTCACTTTTCGTCATTTTATACTTTTAAAGTTTTATTATTTTTTCCATTAAAGGAGAATTTTAACAATTATTTTAACATTTCTCTTTTATTTAGCCATAAAGTTGCAATTATTGAAACTATTATTGAAATTCCAATTAAAATTGGAAATCCATAAGGATTATCTTGAAATGGTACTGGTACATTCATTCCCCAAAAACTTGCAATCATTGTTGGAATTGATAATATAATTGTTATTGATGTTAAAAATTTCATAACACCATTTAAATTATTTGATATTATTGATGCATACGCATCCATAGTTCCATTTAAAATATCACTATATATTTTAGCCATTTCTATCGCTTGCTTATTTTCAATAATTGAATCTTCTAATATATCTTCATCTTCTTCATAAAGTTTAATAATTTTTCCACGCATTGTTTTTTCCATTACTAGTTCATTTGATTTTAATGATGTTGTGAAATAAACCAAGCTTTTCTCTAAATTAAGTAATTTTAATAGTGCTTTGTTCTTCATAGAATTTTTTAATGTTGATTCAGCAACTTCTGTTTCTTTATTTATCTTTTTTAACAAATTTAAATACATTGATGAATTTTTGTATAAAATTTGCAATAAAAATCTACTTTTTTTATATGTTATTATATTTTTTGTATTATTACACATACTCTGCATAATTTCATTTTTTTTCAAAGATACTGTAATGATATAATCATCTCTTACAAATATAATTCCAATTGGCATTGTTGAATAAATTAGCGAGTCTCCTTCTCTTTCTCTAATTGGAATATCTATTATAAATAATATTGTATCATCATCTTCTTCAATATCAATTCTAGCTTTTTCCTCATAGTCTAATGCATATCTAATAAAATCTTCTTTTATTTTTAAATTATTACATACATCATTTATTTCTTCTTCTGTCGGAGAAATCATATTAATCCAATTTCCCTTTTCATATTTAGCTGTTTTTTCTGTTACATTTGTTTCAAGTTCTGTTCTATACATTTCTAACATAATATTTTCCCCCTTCCGTTTTATATTATACCATATATATCTTTAAATTCAAAATATTGAAATTTTATTACATATTTTTTATAAAAAAAAATCCAAGATCACCTCTTGGATTGCCGAATGTCTCTACTATTCTTGTGCCTCATCTTTTTCATATTCTCTCTTTTTACTTTTTCTGCCAAGCATAATTGCCCAGCCTGTAGTTGCGAGAATCGAAATGACAGCTTTCGTGACAGTTGTATAAAAAATGAAAAAACGCTCGCAACAGTATTGTTTTATGTTAACTTTGTGAATAGAAAAATAAATCTTCTTTCTATTGAAGATTTATTTGGTGCGTTAGCGGTACTTATTTGCGAAAAAATAGCACATTTTTTTTGCATATCCTCCCACATTTAGCACAAAAAAATTTCCATTTAATCAACTGTATATACATTTTAGCATATATAGTTAAAAATGTATATACGGTTAATCAATTTTTATTCTTTTATTATTCTCTTATCTATAAAAGACCAGATTAAACATACTATCCATCCAATTAATGTCCATCCCAAAATTATATTAATTCCTATAATATATAATTTATAACTATGATGCCTAACTAAAGCTATAATTGTAGGAATAAAATATATTAATGCTGTTATAATTAGTATAAAAACGAATGATATAACTTTTGATTTCATTGATATAATTGGTCCTTTGTTTTCTATAACATTTCCATTACTGTTTGTCAATGAACTACTTGGCATATTAGGTTTATAATCTTCTAAATTTACAGAAGTATAACCATATGCTATTTTAGGAACAAATATTAATGTTAATATAGTAAATATCATTACAATAATAAGACTTTTTGTAATTTGTTTTTTCATTTTTAACCTCCTAGTTAGCTTATTAGCTAATTAAAATTTTCTAGTATTATTTATTTTTAATCTTGTTATTCAGCTTTATATATTTTTCCATCTTTTACTTCATATACAATACTATTACTGATTTTTTCTAAATTCATGATATGAGTGCATATGTAAGCAGAATATTTCCCATTGTCCAAATCTACTGGTAAGTTATCTACACCTTCTTTTATCTCCCTCATAGATACAACTTTATCGTTTTTGTCGAATATGTATAAAAGTACATCATTATTACTTATAAATTCATCCAATGTACACCCTACTGTTTGATAAGAAATTGTTTGATTGGGTTGCAATACTATATTTATTTTATACTGTTTATTATTGGCAAATTCGTATATGTCATGACTTTCTGCTGATAAATCTACACCATTAATTTCTTTTATAATCTTACTATTTTTATATACTGTAATTACATTGATACTATTTTCACCATATGAACTTTGATATAACAAAGCTCTTACTTTAGCTACATTTCCAATAGGTATTATGTATTCGCCTTCATTAATTTCAAGATAATAATCATATATATTATGTTTTCTTCTAGATCTTATGTCATGTATTATTTTCCAATTATTAGTTTTTATTTCTATCGTTTTATTACTAATAATATCTCCTAATGCTCTAAAAGTCATTTCTATGCCATATATTTTTTTACTATCTATCGTATATTTTTTATATGGTCGTATGGCACTATAGTTTAAATTAAAAGCAAATATAATTAAAATAATTAACACTATTATAGGCATATGCTTTGAGGTAAAGCTAACTTCATCGGTTTTTCTCAAAATTATAATAGGTAAAATAGATATTACTATAAATCCCATTAATAAAGTCATAAAGATACTATCAGACAATAATGATAATAAAAGTAGTATATTGTTAGTCTTATCAAATAATGTTCTTCCATGAAATATAAAGTACATGATAATAAAAATAATGAAACTAATCATTACTAATATTAGCTTTTTCGGATTTAATTTATTTTCTGATTGAAAATTATTAAAATCCATTATATTTTTTCCTTTCTCAATATTTTTTTATTCAATTTCTAAAAAAATTGACAAACTGAAATTATTTGTGTATAATATTAATAGGAAATAAGTAACCACAAATGTGGTTGCCGTGTAATATGTAAAAAACACATCAGACTGGCAAGTTACAGATGTGTTTTTTATTGTCTATTTGCTTAAAAATACTATAAATATAATTAAGGCAAATACTATAATAGTTTCGACAACTAATGCAAATAAAAGTAAGTATATTATTTCTAATAAAACAGCTTCTATCATAGCACCACCTCCATTCTCACAACATAAAGTTGCGGATCAAAAGTGGCAACCACATCTGCAATTATTCTTATTTCCTATGTTAATACTATACTATAAATTCGACTAAATAACAGGTGAAAAGTCAAATTTTTCCTATTATTTTTGTATGATGTTATAAATAAATATATGCTAGTCCAAATACAAAACTTTCTTTTTCTGTTTTATTCATTTCCATAACCTTTGATAATATAAAAACATCTATATTATATTCTAAAGTTACCATTCTATTTTTATTATAATTCTTATCAAAAACACATAAGAAATTCTTCAAAAGTTCAATCAAATTTTCTTTATCAATTTTCAATTTTATCATGTCACTTTCTAAAACAATTATAAACAATTTTAATTTATTTTCTACGCTTAAAGTTTCAAAATATCTTACTAAAATTTTTACTTTTTCACTACTATTTTTTAATAACAGTTTATCATTCCTATCATTATTTTATATAGGGCTTGGGACTTAGTTCCATGGTTTGAATTTTGACTAGGGAGGAAAAATTCAGTGCTTGTTAGAGTTCAAGTAGGAGTACAAAAATCATTTCAAACATAAATTTTTTCTGTCATTTTTCAGTTTGTATTACAAATTACTGCTCCAATTTTTACATTTTCTTCTTTAGATTTTGAAAATTTTTTATCACTTTTTACTGCAACTAATCTGATTAATTTTTGTTTTTCTTTATTCAGTTTTAGTTCAACTATTTTAGGTTTGCCATTCATATTTTCTGGAAAAACTTCATAAAATTCTACTTCAAATTCTTTATTAAGTCTTTCTATATATTCATCTAATTGTTTCTGATTTATATTAATACTTGTCCTAACAATTTTTTCTTCATCATCAACTTCAATAGGTACATAAATATCAAATATTCCACTTTGAAAAAACTTCGTTAGTTGTTCAATATAACTTCTTCTAAAATTTATTTTCTCAATTTTAAAGTCTTCATTTTTATTTTTAATCAGTTTCATTGACTCAATAAATTTAGAAATAAATTCTTGTTTTTCTTCTTTTGATTTTTTCTTCCATTTCTACTATTCCACTTAAATATGCTTTCTTAATTCTTTTTTTGTTTTTGTAGAGTATCAATTTCTTTATCTAGTTTTTCGGTATTAGTTTCTTTTTTATCAGCTAGTATAGGGAAGAAATACTTTTTAACTGCCATATCATATTCAACTAAGTCTAAAATAAAATCTTCTAAACATTCTTCAATTTTATCTTCTCTATAATAAATCTTGCAATGCTCACAGTTATAGTACATATACTTTTTCTTTTTGCCACCAGAGCCTTTGCATTTCATTATGCTATCACATTTAGGACATTTTAACTTTTGAAAGAAAATATAAACTCTATCTCTAGCATAAGCTCTTTGATTTTTTTCTTTTTGCAATTGTGCTTCCTCCCATACAGCACGACTTATTATTGGCTCTACTACATTCATATAAATTATTGGTTCAATACTTTGCATTTTTCCAATTCTTTTATATTGTTCATAATCACCCATATAAACACGATTTTCTATTATTTTTTGTATAGTCGAATCTCGCCACTGCTTAGGTGCTAATACTTTTTCTTCTTTTAAAATATTAGCGATTTGTTGATAACTTTTGCCCTCTAAATACATATTAAATATTCTTATAACAACATCTTTTGTAGTTTCATCAATTACAGTTTTCTTATTACTATCTTTCTTATAGCCTATTGGAATAGTACCGTGGCAAATGCCCAGATTTTATAGCACCATTTAATCCAAACTTTGTTCTTTCACTTACTATTTCAATTTCTAACTGAGATAACACTGTTAGCATTCTTACGAAAAATCTTCCATTTGCAGTAGAAGTATTAACATCATCTCCATCACATACAAGATATGTGTTGTGTTTTTCTAATACTGCAATTAGTTCTTCTAAATCACGCACTGAACGAGTAACCCTGTCCAGCTTATAGGCTACAATATAGTTAATTTTACCTTTTTTCATATCTGCTAACATTTTTTGAAATTCTGGTCTAGCTGGTCTATGTGCCATATCTTTTGCTGATATTCCTGCATCTTCATACACTTTAAATACAGCATATTCTTTAAATTAACAAAGCTGTAATAGTTTTTCCTTTTGTTCTCCTAAACTAAATCCTTCTCTTGCTTGATCTTCTGTACTTACACGAATATATATTCCTGCAACTTTTCTTTCTTCATTCATAATTTTAAATCCTCCCTTCACTTTGAATGGGTAGGCATTAAATAAAGTGCCTTTAGCTAAATACATAAGCTATTGGCACTTTTTAGAGTTTTATATTCTATATTAAAAACAATTCTAAAAACTCTAAAATTAATGCCTTGCTATGTATTCTTGTAGTTTAGATAAAGGATATTTAGTCCTTAAATCTCTCACATAAAAGTAATCATGTTCATTAAAGAATAAATATAAATTATTCTTAATAATTACTCTATGTGGCTCTACATACGCTAGATTTGTATGTTCTATAACTCTTAAACAACCTTCTAATATCATTTGGTGTTCAAGTTTTATAGCATTCAAACGGCAAGCCCATTCAATTTTAGAGAGTAAATCTCTGCTTATCTTGTTTTTCTTCTTTACAATACTTATCATATCACACCATCCTTTCTTTTTCAATAAAAGGCAACAAAAAAATCAACCTTTTACAGTTGATTTATTGTTTTTCGTCTGGTGCGACGATTTAATCTTTTGGTGCGTCATAGAGGAGTCGAACCTCCGACCATCAGATTAAGAGTCTGCTGCTCTACCAACTGAGCTAATGACGCGTATAATTAACTTTAAATATTATACGGCGTATTAGCCTATTTTGTCAATAGTTAGTTTATTTATTTTAGAATAATTTATTTGCAATTTCTGCAAATTGCTCTATAGTTAATTCCTCTCCTCGTATATTTTCATTTATTTTTAAACTTTGTAATACCTCTTTTATTTTTTCTTTCGTTGTTATTCCTGAATTCGACAATCCATTTACTAATGTTTTTCTTCTTTGTGTAAAACTTGCTTTTATAATTTTGAAAAATAATTTTTCATCATTTAATTTAACAGGTGCTTCTTTTCTAATATTCAATCTTATAACTTCTGAATTAACCTTTGGTTCCGGAACAAAAGATGTATTTGGAACTGTCAGCATTTCCTGTGCTTCTGAATAATAATATACACAGTATGTGATTGCCCCACTATTTTTTCCTCCTGGAATTTCTGTCAATCTGTCTGCTACTTCTTTTTGTATCATAACTGTTATACTATTTATATTTAATTTTTCTTCTAATAACTTCATTATTATTGGAGTAGTAATATAATATGGTAAATTTGCTACAATTTTTACTGAATAATTGTTGTCATTTTCTTCTTTTATCAGGTTGTTTAAATCTACTTTTAGTACATCTTCATTTATCACTTTAAAATTTTTATATAACGCAAATCTATCATTTAAAATTTCCAACATTTTTTTATCAAGTTCTATTGCAATTACTTTACCCGCTTTTTCTACAAGTTTACTGGTTAATGTTCCTAATCCTGGCCCTATTTCTATTACAAAATCATTTTTTTCTATTTCTGCTGTTTTTATTATATTTTCTATTACATTATCATCAATTAAAAAGTTTTGTCCTAAGTTTTTATTTGCATTAATATTATATTTTTTCATTAAAAACTTAGTTTCTTCATAAATGTTCATATTTTTCCCCTATTTTTATAATTTATATATTATAGTATATAAGCCCAACCATTAAAAGTCAATAAAAGCACTAGTATTTCTAGTGCTTTTATTTCTATTCAGTAGTATTGTTTTCAGTTTTCTCATTATTAACTGTTGTATTTGTTTCTGTATTTGTTGAAGGCTCTGGTGTTGGTGTAGGTGTTACTGGTGCAGTTGCTTTTTTTGTTCCTTTTCTCACAATTTTATTTCTAGAATTATAAGTATCTTTTGAAAGCAATGTCCTTGAAATTACTTTTCCATTTTGTTTTACTATTTTATATCCTTCACTTCTACATCCAGTAATTGCTGTTTGTTCTACAACTTCTTTTCCTTCTTCTAATGTTTGATCCTCTTTATATATTGTCGTTGGATTAATATATGATGTTACTTTTGATTGTATAATTACTTCATATTCATTTTCTTCTTTTATACCATATACTGAAACTTTACATACTCCACCACTTGCTGATGCAACTAACTTTATAGGATATTTTCTTGTATTTTTAAATATAAAGTCTAGACTTCCATAATAAACTGTTGCATCTCTACTTGGTGCTACATATCCAGTTGTAAACATGTGGTTACTTCTTTCTACAATTTTTAAGTTTGCAAGTAATGCTGTATTATATATTGTTGATGATACTTGGCAAACTCCTCCACCAACATCTGGCACAACTTTTCCACCAATATATGCAGTTCCTTCTTTAAAGCCTGCTTCAATTGTTCTTGAACCTACTACAGTATTGAATGAGAAGTTTTCACCAGGCATAATTACTGTTCCATTTACTTTTTGGGCTGCTAATTTTATATTTACATTTCTGTTATAATTGCTTGCATCAAATCTAGTAGAAAAAGTCGAAATTAAATCTGGAAAAGCTTTTTCTCCTAGGTCTTTAATTGTCTTTTTAGCTTTTGTTATTTTTAATGGTATTTCATATTCTTTTTTATCTTGTTGTAGTAATTTTTCAGCTTCCTCTATAGAAATTTTGAAATCAACACCATCAACTTCTGCATGTACTACCGTAGGGTTTAACTCTATATATGCATCTTTTGGTTCTTTATATATTTCATCACGTATTTTTTGTAAATCAACTGGATCTGGTTCTTTATATTCTACAGGTATTTCTATTTCTTGATAATTTGTATGAATATTACTTAATTGATCTCGTATTTTTTGTTTTAATTCTTCTGTTTTAATAGTGTAACCTGCTTTTCCCTTTACTAATATTAATTTTTGTTTTTCAATATAATAGCTGTTTTCTACAACTGCATCTTTTAATTTTGAATTTATATCCTTAATAGTATTTGATAATAAATCTTCATCTAAATATAATGTTGGTTTTATTTCTTTTTTTAATAACTCTGTAATTAATATTTCATAATTATTAGATATAATATTTCCTTTTCTTCCGATGTTGTATGCTTCATTAATAGCGCTATCAGTATCAAATTTTGCATTAAATGTATTAGCTGTTACATTAGTCTCATTATCTTCTCTTTTTAAAATTAGACTACTGTTTTCTTCTTTAAATCTTTCATCTATTGCATTATTTACTTTTGTTGTAGCTTCTTCTATTGTTAAATTAGATACATCAATACCAAGAATTGTTATTCCTTTTAATATTTTATCATTACTCATATTTAACAATGCAAAAATAATAGAAAATATCATAACAGCTAAAACAATAATTAATGAAATAATTATAGCTTTTACTTTTTTGGGATTATTTTTTTCTACATGTTTTACCTTTTTATATTCTGTTTTTTCTTCTTGTTTAATTTCTTCTTTCACAGGCTCTTTTTTCACTTCTTCAGAACTATTTTCTTCTTTGGTTTCTTCAATATTTTCATGAATTTTTTCTTCATTTACTTCGTCTTGATTATTTAGATTTTCGTGTTCTTCCATGACTTTTCCCCTTTTATATAAAGTATATAATTTTGTATAAAATAATATTACCACAACCATATATTTTTTACAATAAAAATCTGTTTATATTTTGTCAAAATTTACAATTTTTTCTGTTTTTATACTAGACAAGTTTTTCTTTTTCTTATATAATACTCGTAGAAAATATTGTAAAAAGAGGTATTATTATGCTAGGTCAGATGATTGCATATATTCGAAAAGAAAAAAAGCTTACAAAGGCAGGCATTGCTAGAGGAACAAACATTAATACAGGTCATTTAACACATATTGAAAAAGGTGAAAGAAATCCTAGTCATAAAGTATTAAAAAATATGTGTAAAACAATGGGAATTCCTTATCGTCCTTTGATGTATACTTATGATAAAGAACTTACTGAAGAACAACTAGCTTATAAAGTTGTTACTCATATACCTTATGATAAAATACCTACTTTTGATTTATTAGGCGGTTTAATAGATTGCCCAACTACAGTTTCAGGAGCTTCTATTGCTGTAAAAATAAATGATACATCAATGGAACCAAAATTAAAAAAAGACACTTATGCATATATAGAATTTAATACCCCACTTGATAATAGAGATATTGGATTATTTAGTTATAATAATAAACTTTTAATTCGTAAATTTATTATTCGTAAAGATGGAGTAGTTTTAAGAGCTGAAGATAAAGAAATTCCTGATATATGTTTAGATCCAAAAGAAGAATTTTATATTGTTGGCAAAGTAGTAGGTTCTACTTCAAATTAAAAATTTTGTCAAAAATACTTGAATTATATTTTTTTATATTATAATATTAAATTAGTTAACAAGAGATAAATAAGGAGAATTTTAAATGGAATTAGTTAAAAATATTTTCTTTAATACAGATAAATTAGTTGAAAACTCAAAAGTGAAGATTTCTTATGCTGGAAAACTTTTTCAGAATGGTTCAGAAGAAGTTTATATTCACTATGGTTTTGGTCTTAATTGGGATAATTTAGGAGAAATTAAAATGGAAAAAACTGAACTTGGTTTTCAAGCAGAAGTTGAATTAATTTCAAGTGACAGTTTTAATTTCTGTTTTAGAAATTCTAATAATGAGTGGGATAATAACAATGGAGAAAATTATATTTTCCCTATTGAAAAAGTAGAACTTGCTCTAGTAGTAAAAGAAAAAACATCTTTGACAGCTCCTAGAAAATTAAGAAAATCATACATCTGGAGTAAAAAAGTACGTTTAGCAGTTTATAAAATAATCACTTATTTGCCAAAATTAATTTCTGGAAATTATAAAAGAAAAGTTTCAGAATAAATATTGAAAATATTTACCAAAAGTTTTTTCATATATATTTTTTCTTTAAAAAAGAGAACTATTTAAATAGTTCTCTTTTTTGTTATATATACCATCCTCCATTTATTGATATTATTTGTCCTGTGGTATATTCGTCTTCTACAAGCCATTTCACACATCTAGCAATATCTTTTGTATTTCCTATTCTGTTTAAAGGAATCTGCTCTTTTATTTGTTCTAATTCTTCATAACTAAGTCTGCTATTCATATCAGTATTAATAATACCAGGCGCAATTGCATTTACTCGTATATTAGATAATCCAACCTCTTTTGCCAAAGCCTTAGTCATTCCATTTATTGCAGCTTTTGTTGTTGAATATGCAACTTCACATGAAGCTCCAGTTTCACCCCAAATAGATGAAATATTAATAATACGTCCACTTTTTTCTTTTATCATATACTTTAATACTTCTTGTGTACAATTAAAAACAGAATTTAAGTTAACATTTATTATCTTCTGCCACATTTCTTCTGAAACATCTGTAAATAATCCCTCAAGAGATATTCCCGCATTGTTTACTAATATATCAATTTTTTTGAATTTTTTTATTGCAAATTCAATTAAACTATTTACTTCATTTCTATTTGATACATCTGCTTTTACTACTTCAATATTAAAACCTTTTTGTAACATTTCATTTTTTAGTTCTTCAGCTTGCACTTTAGAATTATTGTAATTTAAAATAACTATGTAACCATTTTCTGCTAATGTTCTTACAATTTCTGCACCAATTCCTTTTGCTCCTCCTGTTACTATAGCTACTTTTGAATTTGTATCTATTTTTTCATTTTCTTTCATATTTTATAATTCTCCTTTATAACTTATATAAAAAATGTCCTGACAAATATGCACAGTTCAATGTAACTTACTCTTATTGTATATAAAGCAAAGAACTAGGCAAGTTGTACAACAAACCTAGTTCTAAGTAATTGGAGCCACTTATCTGATTCGAACAGATGACCTACTGATTACAAGTCAGTTGCTCTACCAGCTGAGCTAAAGTGGCATATTGGTGACCCCGACGGGAATCGAACCCATGTCTCCGCCGTGAAAGGGCGATGTCTTAACCGCTTGACCACGGGGCCATAAAAAGAAACTTGCTAGGATTTAATTTTAATTAAATCCTAGTTTTGGTGAGCCATCGCGGACTCGAACCGCGGACAACTTGATTAAAAGTCAAGTGCTCTACCACCTGAGCTAATGACCCAAGTTCCAAGCTCGTTACCAACGTTTGTTTTACGTTAGCACAAGCCTTATTTTAAACTATTTTTTTTAATTTGTCAATAGATTTTTCATTTTTTGTGAAAAAAATGTAATTTTTTTTTGAAAATTTATGAATTTAGCTTTTTTATTATCTCTTCTACATCTATTCCATGTACTTCACAAGCCTCTTCTATGGTCTCTGCTTGTGATGCTGGACATCCTAAACAATGCATTCCTGCGTCTAATAAAATTTCTGCTTTTTCAGGAGCTTTTTCCAAAAGTTCTCCTATTGTCATTTTTTTATCTATTTGCATAGGTATTCTCCCTTCTAAAATTAATATTATTAAATATATTAAATTTTATCATATATTTTAAAAAAAGTATAGACAAATTAAAAAATATATTATATGATTGTAAAAAATTGGAAGGTGGTGTGTTTTTTATAAATTTAGTAGATTTTTTCTTTATTATTCTTATTATCAATTCTTTTGTATTTTTTTATTCAATTTATAACTTTTTTAATATCAAAATTTTTTATAATCTACAAGGTTCTAAATTAAAATTAAAATCAATTAATTTAAAATAGTTTTTAGGAGGTGTTTATGAATTAAACGTATTTTATTCATTCTATTTTTTACATTTATTTTATATTTTATTGGTTTTCAAATCTTTTCTCCACTCTATTTTCAAAACCATGTAATTATCACTTATGGGTTACACCCTTTTGACATCTGTATTGAACAACCAATTTTGTGGAAATATCTTAAAATATTATTTTTAATCACCTATTTATATTCTTCGATTTTCTTTTCCAATTTATTATACAACTTATTTAATTTTAAAAAATTTAAACGAACTAAGAAAAACAATTTCAAACCATCTTTAACAAATTTAAATAAAAAAGAGGATTTGTCATTATTAATTGGCGAAAATGCAAATACAAGAGAATTGATTTATTTGCCTGAAAAAAGTTTATATCAAAACATTTTAATTACAGGAACAATTGGTACTGGAAAAACCAGCAGTGCCATGTACCCATTTACTAAACAATTAATAAAATATAAAAATTGCAATAAAGAAAAAAAATTAGGAATGTTGATTTTGGATGTTAAGGGTAATTATTATAAAAAAGTATTAGAATTTGCTTCTGATTTTAATAGATTAGATGATATTATTGTTATTGAATTAAATGGTAATTATAAATATAATCCTCTACATAAACCTAATTTAAAACCATCAGTCATAGCTAATAGATTAAAGACTATCTTATTACTTTTTTCAAAAAATAATTCAGAAAGTTATTGGATTGATAAAGCAAGTCAAATTTTAGAAGAAGCAATTAAATTGTGCAGATTATACAATAATAATTATGTTACATTTATTGAATTGCATAAATTAATTACGGAAAAAAATTATTACTTGGAAAAAGTTGGCTTATTACGCAAAAAATTTATAAAAAATAAATTTTCTAAAAAACAAGTTTATGATTTATTTTCTAGTTTAAATTTTTTTGAAAATGAGTATTTTAATTTAGATCATAGAACTAGTTTGATTTTACAGTCTGAAATAACCCGTATTACTAATTGTTTTATTTCTGATTATGATGTTTTAAAAACATTTTGTCCAACAAAAGAAGAGCTTAATTTTTTGGGTTTTGATGAAGTTATTAATAATGGAAAAATTGTTGTCTTGAATATGAATATAAATGAATATTCTTACCTATCTAAAATAATTGCAGCATATTTAAAATTAGATTTTCAAACAGATGTAATGACCCGACTTGCTAATACAAGTAATAACAATTTTAGGAGTGTATGTTTTATTTCTGATGAATATTCTGAATATTGTACTGAAACTGATTGTAACTTTTTTTCTCAAAGTAGAGAAGCAAAATGCATTAATATTGTTGCTACTCAAAGTTATACTTCATTATTAAATACTTTACATGATCAGTCGTCTGTAAATGTTATTATTCAAAATTTAATAAATAAACTCTGGTTTCGAAATGATGATATTTTTACAATTGAAAATGCTCAAAAACAAATTGGTAAAGAAGATAAAGAAAAAGTCTCCAGAGGAATTTCTGAAAATGCTAAAGAAACTGTTTTTAGTTATTTTACTAATTCCCTGAATTCAAAAAATTCAAGTATTTCAGAATCTATTACAACTAACATTCAAAATGAATATATTTATGATACAAATTTTTTTACTCGCAATTTAACTAATTTTCATTGTTTAGGATTTTTATCAACAGGTTCTGAAATAATTCCACCTACTGAAATAAAATTGTATCCATATTTTTATATAAAATAATTTATTAGGAGGATTTTATGTTTAAAATTTTAAATCGAAAAAAACTTATATCTATTTTATTTTTATTTATATTTATTTTCACTTTTTCCAATAATGTATATGCAACTATATTTAATGGTAACCCTGAAATTGTTGATAAATTAAATTCTGCTTTTGAAAAAATCAAAAATTGGATGTTAAAACTTGCTACACCTTCTGCAGCTGTCGCTATTGCCGTCGGTATTTTTATGAAAAAATTTAGTTTCGGAGATGAAGAAAGAATTAGAACTTCCAAAAAGTTAATACGTGGTAGCTTATTTTCTTACGCATTTATTCTTGCTTTAGATTTAATTTTATCGGCAATTAATTCGTTATTAACTTAGGAGGTACATGTTTTGAATGATTCAACAAATTTAACTACCTCAATTATTCAAACTATAAATTCCATTTTTGAAACTCTATTTTCTTCTGTTGATACAACAGTCTATAATATTTTAGATGATTTGGTTTTTATAGATACAAGCATTCTAAATGATTCTATTTTTAAAAAGACATTTGGTATAAATAGTTATAATGGTTTACTAGTAATTGCAAATTCCTTATTAGTTGGATTTTCTATTTATTATGCTATTAGATTAATTTATTCTTACTATATGAATTTACAAGTTGAAAGACCTTATCAATTTATTTTTAAATTATTAATATTTGCTATTGTTATGAATTGTTCATATTTCATTTGCACACAATTTATTCAAATAAATTACCTAATTTCTAATGCAATTAAAATTTTAGGAAAAAATATATTTGGACATAATATTTCTTTTTATGAACTAGTAAAAAAATTAAATCTCCTTATTTCTATAAATCAAGATGAATTTAATATTTTTTCTTTTGATGGATTAATTAAAAGTTTTATTACTATTAATTTATTTAATTTAATTTTTTCTTATGCACTCCGATTTGTAATAATTAAAGTATTTATTTTAATAACACCTTTTTCAATTTTATCTTTGATAAATAATTCTACTTCATGGTTTTTTAAAACTTGGTTTAAAACTATTTTTTCCTTGTTATTACAACAATCCTTTATTTCAATAATTCTACTAATTATTTTTTCATTTAATTATTCTTCTAATGATACTATTTCAAAATTAATGTATATAGGAGGAATCTATGCTTTAGTTCGTGCCAATTCATATATGCAACATTTGATTGGTGGTATTTCAACAGATATATCAAATAATTTTAACATTAGTAATAAATTATTCAAAAATATTTAGAAAGGATTTTTTTATGAAATTTATTTTTCCTCAAAATTATAATTTTAAAAATAAATTATTTGGAATAATTGATTATACAAATTTATTTTTAA